>Ga0265318_10000254_pt1 | contig 46398 bp, 25 predicted proteins | sample 4821metaG_FD_192431 | JGI IMG/M metagenome (GOLD analysis project Ga0265318, IMG submission 192431) | Rhizosphere microbial communities from Carex aquatilis grown in University of Washington, Seatle, WA, United States - 4-8-21 metaG | ecosystem: Host-associated > Plants > Roots > Rhizosphere >... | reverse complement strand
CGCGGTCGCGCGGGCGCTGGCGGGGGTCCGGTGGCCGGGCCGGCTCGAGCGCGTGCCCCCCGACGTGCTCCTCGACTGCGCCCACAACCCCGACGGAGCCGCCGCGCTCGGCCGCCACCTCGATGCCTGCATCGAGGCGGAGCGGGCGGCGGGCCGCCGGCGTCCGCGGACGCTCGTCATCTCGGTGGTCGAGGGCAAGGACGCCGAGGCCATGCTCGGGCTTCTCGCCCCTCGCTTCGATCGGGTGTACGTCACACGCTCGTCGAGCGACCGCGCGATGGCGCCTGAGGAGCTGGCGGCCCTGGCGCCGCCCGCCCTCGGCGCCGCGGTGCACGTCGTGCCCGAGCCGATGGCGGCGCTGGCGGCGGCGCGCGCCGAGCCGCCGCCGTCGGGGGCGACCCTGGCCCGGGAGATCGTGGTGGCGGGGTCCATCTTCCTCGTCGGGGATCTGCGCGCGCGGCTGCTCGGCGAGCCCCTCGACCCCTTCCCGACATCGGACCCGATGGCGCGCTGCGGCATGGCCCCGGCGCCGAATCCGCCCGCCGGCTGAAACGACTTTGAAAGTCGTTCTCAAAACGACTAGAATTCGAGCACCATGAGATTCGCCGAGCTCGGGCCTGGAGCGGTCGCCCGCGTGACCCGCGTGGGCGGGCAGGGGGCGTTTCGCCGCCGGCTGATGGAGCTCGGCATCCTCCCGGGCACCCGGCTCGCGCTCACCGGGATCGCGCCGCTCGGCGATCCGATGGAGCTGCTGGTCCGGGGCGCGAGCCTGTCGATTCGCCGGGCCGAGGCCCAGGAGGTCGAGGTGGTGCTCCTCGATCGCGACGAGCTGGCCCGCGAGCGCGGTGAGTCCCCGGCGAGCCGGCCCGATGACGCGGGGGCGCGCATCGCGGGCTCGGCCGACCGCCGGCGGGCGAGCGCGTTTTCGCGCGCGCGGGTACGGGGCGCGCCGTGACCGCGGTGGCCGCCCGGCTCGGCGCCGCGGACGGCGACGGTTCCCCGCCGGAGCCCCGGACCCGGGGCGCGCCGAGCGGGAGCCGCCTCGTGCTCGTCGTCGGAAATCCCAACGTCGGCAAGACCACCCTCTTCAACCGGCTGGCCGGTCAGCACGCCCGCATCGGCAACTACCCGGGCATCACGGTCGAGCGCCGGGTCGGGACGGTCAAGCCCTTCGAGGCCCCGCCCTTCGAGCTGGTGGACGTGCCCGGGACGTACTCGCTGGCGGCGCGCTCCGCCGAGGAGCAGCTGGCCATCTCGGCCATCCTCGGGCTCGGGGACAATCCGCGACCCGCACTTTGCCTGGTGGTGGTGGATGCCGGTCAGCTGGCGCGCAACCTCTACCTCTGCCTCCAGCTCATCGAGCTCGGTGTCCCGGTGGTGGTGGCCGTCAACATGATCGACGAGGTGGCCGACAACCCGCCCAACGTCAAGGCCCTCGCGGAATGGCTGGGGGTCCCGTGCGTGGCCACCAACGCCCGCAAGGGGCTCGGGCTGGTGGCGCTCACGCGGACGCTGGCCGAGGCCCTCGACGCCCCGCCCATCGGTCGGGCGCAAGTCCCGTATCCGGCCGGGTTGCTGGAGGATGCCCGCCGCATCGGCGCGGAGGTCCCGCCGGCCTGGCTGGGGGGCGGGCCGACCTCGGTCGACGCGACCGGAGCGACCGGCGCCGCGCAGACCCAGGCGCTGGCCCTGTGGGCCCTGTCGAGCGTCGACGTGGACGACGAGCTCGAGAACATCCCGCGCGGGCTGCGCGAGCGCTGTCTGGCGGTGCGTGCCGAGCGGGCGAGCGATCCCACCCGGGATCTCGATCTCGAGATCATCGGCAGCCGCTACGCCACCATCGACGCCCACCTGCCCGCGGTGTACCTCCGCTTCGTCACCAATCCCCCCAAGCCCAAGCTGTCCGGCCAGGTGGATCGCGTGCTCTTGCACCCGGTCCTCGGCTTCCTGACCTTTCTCCTCGTGATGCTGGTGGTCTTCCAGTCGCTGTTCTCCTGGTCCGATCCGCTGATCCACTTCATCGAGTCCGCGTTCGCGTGGCTGGCGACGGCCATCCGCACCCACGCGCCCGCCGGCGCGGTGCGCGACCTCGTCACCGAGGGGGTGATCGGCGGGGTGGGCAACGTGGTGGTGTTCCTGCCGCAGATCCTGATGCTGTTCTTCTTCATCGGGATCCTCGAGGACAGCGGCTACATGGCCCGGGTGGCCTACCTCATGGACCGGGTGATGAAGGCGCTCGGTCTGCACGGGCGGGCCTTCGTGCCCATGCTGTCGGGCTTCGCCTGCGCGGTCCCGGCCATCCTCGCCACGCGCACCATGGAGCGCCAGCGTGACCGGCTGCTCACCATGCTGGTCATCCCGCTCATGACCTGCTCGGCGCGGTTGCCGGTGTACGGCCTCATCATCGCGGCGCTGTTCTCGCCCCACCAGCGGGTCGGCTGGATCCCGGTGCAGAGCGGCCTGATGGTGGCGATGTACCTGTTCTCCCTGCTGACCACCCTCCTCGCCACCGCGATCCTCGGACGCACGGTGGTGCGGGCGCGCCGCATGCCGCTGCTGATCGAGCTGCCGCCGTACCGGCTGCCGAGCCTCGGCGGGACGGTGCGGGTGATGCTCGAGCGCGGGCTCGATTTCCTCAAGGGCGCGGGGACCATGATCCTCGGCTGCACGATGGTGTTGTGGCTCCTGCTGTCGTACCCCAAGGTGGGCGTGGGCGCGGGCGTGGGCGCGTCGACCCCGGGCTCCCCCCCTCCCGTGCGCACACCCACCGCCGAGACCGCCATCGAGCACAGCTTCGGGGGGCGCCTCGGCAAGGCCATCGAGCCCGCCATCGCCCCGCTCGGCTTCGACTGGAAGCTCGGGGTGGGCATCATCGGGGCGTTCGCCGCCCGCGAGGTCTTCGTGTCGACCATGGGGCTCGTGTACGGCCTCGGCGATCTGGATGAGGAGGCCAAGCCCTTGCGCCAGCGCCTGCGCGAGGAACGGCGCCCCGACGGCCGCTCGGTCTACACCCCGCTCGTGGGGCTGTCGCTGATGGTGTTCTTCGCCCTGTCGTGCCAGTGCATGAGCACCCTGGCGGTGGTGCGCCGGGAGACCCGCACGCTGCGCTGGCCCCTGTTCATGTTCGCCTACATGACCACGCTCGCCTACCTCGCGAGCCTGGTGCTCTACCAGGTCGGCCACCACCTCGGCCTCTGACGCGCGCAGGCCATCCCTTCAAGAGTGCCGGGCGGCCTGCCGATGGGTGGGGGATGCGCGTCGTCATGGGATGGATCCGCGCCGGCGGCGTCACCGCCTGCTTGGCCCTGGCCCTGGGGCTCGTCGGGGCTGCCGGCGCACGGGCTGCCGGGCCCGTGCCGGAGGCACCAGCGTCTCCCGCACAACCGGCGACGGCGGCCTCGACGGCGACGGCGACGGCGACCCCCTCGACTGGCTTCGGCACCCGTCTTCCCTGGAAGACCGCCGCCGGGAAGGGCGGGCCGCGCCTCCTGTGGACGGGATTTCGGAGCTTACCGGATGGCCACGGCGCCGAGATCTGGCTGCAGACCTCGGGATCGGTCGAGGCCGAGACCCTCGCGCAGCCCGCGGGGGCAATCCTGAGGCTCAAGGGCTGCCGGAGCACCTTGCGCCACACGGACGCGCTGCCGCTCGAGACCCGCTACTTCGCCTCGTCGGTCTCGCGGGTGACGGTGGAGCGCCACGGGCGCGATCTCGACGTGCGGGTCGGGATGCAGGGGTCAGGTGGCCCCGTGGCGGCCACTCTCCCGTCCAGCCGGCGACAGGCCGGCCCCGACGGCAGCTTCTTCTGGATCTTCTCGTTCGTCGCTGCGCAGGCTCAACCGGCTGCGCAGGCTCAACCGGCTGCGCAGGCTCAACCGGCTGCGCATGCCTCGCCGTCACCCGCCCCCGGTCCGACCGCCTCGGCCGTGCCGTGAGAGCCTTCACGTGAGAGCCTGCACGAGACCACGTGGCCCAGCCTGCGGCCAAGCTCCACCGGCAGCACTGGTCGTGGTGTGGGGTGCGGCTGCCGCTCTGTTCGCCGCCGCCTGCGGTGGGGGTGGGGCCGCAGCACCGTACGTCGATCCGCATCCCATCGGAGACGGCGGTGGCCTCGCCGATCGCGTGATCCTCGAGGCCGGCGTCCGCGACGGGGCCGCGCCCGACGGGGGCGGAGGTGGAGTTGGCGGTGCCGGTCCCGGCGACGCTGGCTCGAGCGATGCCATCGGTGATGGAGGCCAGCTGTCCACCACCTCCCTGGTCCAGGTCTCGCTCGATTTTCCCCTCTCGACCACGTTGCAGGTGGCGAGTGTCCGCTTCACACCGTCGGCCACGGTGTCCGTCACGACCGCGCTCGGAACCTCCGACGACGTCAAGTCGGTGGACGCCGAGCTCTGGACCGTCGATCCAACCGGCGCAACCATGCCGACCAAGCTGTCGGTGACCCACCTCGTGCTCCTGCACCGGGGGACCACCTCGCCCGATGGCGGCGCAGGCGGCGCAGGCGGCGCAGGCGGCACTGGCAGCACTGGCAGCGGGGCCGGCGGGGCGGACAACCTCACCGACGGCTCGGTGCCGGGCCCTGGCGTCGCGATCGCCACCTTCACCTTCGGCGATACCCCGGTCGACCTGTCGGGCCTCGCCACCGGGAGCTACGCCCTGCACCTCGTCGCCACCACCGCCCGGGGCGCGACCGGGACCGCCGACGGCACGTTCCGGGTCGACGCGGGTCCGCTCATCCGGATCATCGCCCCGACGGTCGACCAGGCCAGCCGCGGCTCGGTGTTCGTGAGCGTCGAGGTCATCGATCCTTACTCCGACGTCCTGCCCAGCGTGGCCTTCAGCGTCTCCGACATCCCCATCACCTCGATCGCCCGCACCGACCACCTCTACGAGGCCACGGTCCTCGAGACCATCGCCACCCCGCCGCTCTCGGGGCAGCAGCTCCTCGAGGTGCGGGCCACGAACGCCGCGGGGGTGGCCGCCCACCCCGTGGTGGTGCGCTTCACCTTCGACGACGTGGGTCCGACCATCAGCAGCGCCGTGCCCGCGGTGAGCGATCTGATCGGTGGGATCGTCGAGCTCGCCGCCGACGTCGAGGACCCCTCCGGCGTGGATCCGCAGTCGGTGGTCGCGGTGGTCGCGCACGGGGATCAGCAGCTCACCGTTTCGCTCGATCGCGATCCCAGCAACCTCAAGCACTTCGCGCACCTCTTCGACACCCGGCGCCTCAGCGACAGCGTGCTCTATCCGACGCTCTCCTTCCGCGCCTCCGACCTCCCCGGCAACCAGTCGTCGATCGGGTACACGGTGGCGGTCGACAACACGCCGCCGCTCGCCGATCTCGATCCTCCGCCCGACCTGCGCGCGCGCAAGAAGGTCGGGGCCACCTGGGTCTGCAGCTGGCCTTTCGATCCGCTCGGGACGGACGCCATCGACGAGGGCGATCTGGTGCGCCAGGTGTTCGATGTGCGCGCCCGGGTCGAGGACCAGGGGAACACCCCGGTGGCGGGCGGCGCGGACATCACGCCGGTGTCGCTGCTCGATCCCGCCCACGTCGAGCTCCTGGTCCTCGATGACACCGAGCAGGCGCTGGTGGTCGATACCGACGGGGACGGCCTGTGCGACCAGGTGAACCCCAAGCTGGTGCCGACCACCACGCCGATGTCATCGTCGGATGCCCTCCTCGTCAACCTGGCGGTGGTGCCGAGGGCAGGGGCCGCGGACTTCACGCCGGATCCCAGCCTGGTGACCCCGGCCTTTCCCGACTGCGGTCCCGGCAACGACTCGGTGACGCCCGATCCGCTGTGCCGCACCACCGATCTCTCCATCGCGATCCCCGCCCGCGGGATCGACGTGCCCGCGGTGTGGACCATCCCCAAGGTGGTGCCGAGCGGCCTTCAGTGCGTGGGCAACCAGCTCGACGCCCTCGGCAACCACCTGGCCGACGGTCCGCTGTGCCTGGCGGTCCGGGCCTACGACAACCTCCACAACGTCCAGGTCTCGCGGGTGCTGCACGTGTGCCTCGACCACGACGGGGTGGGCGGCGAGTGCCCCTTCGCGACCGTGGCGACGGTCGACGGCGGCAACCCGGTGCGGCTCACGACCGCCGCGCCCCACGGCCGCGCGACGGGCGATCGCGTGCTGGTCGGCGGCATCCCGGGCCTGCACGACGCCAACGGCCTGTGGCGGATCACCGTGCTCGGCCCGACCTCGTTCAGCCTCGACGGCAGCGCCACCCCTGCCCGCAGCGTGACCGGCGGTCAGTTCATGCCCTGGCCCTCGGCCTCCGATTGCACCGGCCGGCAAACCGCGGTGGCACCGGTGGCGGTCGACGACCACGCCGCATGCCGGCCGTGGCGTGCCTTCCCGAACGGCGAGCACCTGGAAGTCGACTGAGGCGAGGCTCTCGGGTCCCGGCCGGATCCGGAGGGCCAGCGAGCGCGTGTCCGAGGTCGAGTTCACCTCGATCCACTGAACGGACTTTCGTGGCGAGGGACGAGAGCCGGTGGACGGGCTCCCCTTCCCATTTCCCATCCCCTCGCCCCGCCAGAGAGGGTCGCTTTCTCGCGGATCTTCCGCGCGAGGATTTACTCAGTGCGCGGGCGGCGGAGGGGGCGGGACGGGCGGTCCGGGGGGCGGCCGGGTACCGAGCGGGGTCGTCCCGAGCTCGGGAATGGGCGGCCCCGGCAGCGGTCGCTCCGAGCCGAGCGCGGCCAGCATGGCGTCCACCTTGGTCTTGCACGCCGGGGCGAGCTCGGCGGCGTGCTCCCCGAGGCAACGCGCGATGCGGCCCATGCCGGGCTTGACGCCCTTGCAGAACTTCTCCACGTCGGTCCCGCAGGCCGCGCGCATGTCGCTCATCTGGGCTTCCATCCTGGCGTGGGCGGGGCCACCGCCAGGGCCCCCGGGGCCCTTGTCCATGTGCCCGGGGCCGGGACCGGCCTCACCCTCGTGCGGCGCCGGTGGCGCCGAAGGCCCGTGCGGCGGTGGTGGTGGCGGTGGGCCCGGCGGGGGGCTCTTGCCAGGAGGCGCGGCGGAGGGCGCCGGTCGCTCGGGGCGCGCGGCCGGCGGCGGCGGGGCCTCGGCGGCTGGAGCGGCGGCCGTCGCCGCTGCCGTGGCTGCCGCCGCGCGCAGCTTCCACCCGCCGCGCTCGAGCGCCTGCTTGCATTCCAGCTGCAGCTCGTCCTGGTGACCGTGCAGGCACCTCGCCAGCCGACCACCACCGGCCTCGACGCCGGCGCACAGCTTGTCGACGTCGGCCGCGCAGTTCTTGGCGATGAGGCTGCGCGAACCGGTGGCGGGAGGCGCCTCCGCGGCCCGTGACAGGGCCGCCCCGCCGGCGCCCGTGAGAGAGAGGGTCACGCCTGCCAGCAACGACCAGAAGCTGCGCATCACGAAGGGGTGTGTTCGATTCATGGCTCGATTCCTCGAAGGTCCTACCAGGCGTTGATGGCGAGCCCGCGCACGGGACGCACGCGCGACGGACGGGTCGGCTGACCATACCAGGAGGTCTGGACGGGCGCAGCCTTCTGGGTGGCGAAGGTGAAGAAGAACAGCTTCAGGTAGTGGTTGCGGCCGATGCGCTCCTTTCCGAAGAGCCCCCCCAGCACCTCCCAGCGGAAATCTCCCGGGCGCGCCACCGCCGCCTCGAAGAGCGGCGGGATGAAGAGCCGCCAGGTCCCGTCCGGACGTCGCTGCCCCGAGGGGCTCGCGTCGTCCGAGAGCTCGGTCGCGAAGCCCTTGCGGTAGTAGATGTTCGGAAAGACGTAGGTGCCCGAGTAGGTCGAGCGGCTCCAGTGCGCGACGAACGGCAACACCAGGGTGGTGCGCCGGGTCTCGCGCTTGAAGTCCCAGACGAGCGGGAAGAGCACGTGGGTCGACTCGGTGGGCGTGCTGTGGCTGTAGAAGAGCGGCAAGAGCCAGGTGCTCTCGCCCGTCACCTGGTTCGACTGCCGGACGAAGAGCGGCAGCAGCATGGTGAGGCGCTTGAGGCGATAATCGAGCACGTCGTAATAGAACGGCAAGACCAGGGTGGTCGCCGAGGTCACGTCGGTGCGGCGCCAGAAGAGGGCCAGGAAGGTCGACAGCGACCTGCGCGGATCGCTGCGCGAGAAGTGCAGCAAGGGGAGGATCACCCGGGTATGGGTCTCGGTGGGCTTGTCGGTGTGCCCGAGGTACAGCGGGAACAGAGCCCGCGTCCGGCTCTCGGTCGTGTCGCTGACGTACAGCGGCCCGGCATACCAGCGGCGGGTGGTCGGGCTCGAGCTGACCCCACCAATGAGGGTCAGCAGCGTGAAGCGATTCGGCCCTTCGGCGGCGTAGAACAGCGGCAACAGCGCCTGGCTGCCGCCGCCGTCCCCGTCGTCGTGGCTGTACCAGGCCACCGGCAAGAGCGCCCGCAGGCGGGTGGTCCCGTGTGTGGAACCGTAAAATGGGAAGATCAAGGTCGAGGACGACGGCTTGTCGATGGCGTTCCCCGCCCGCGAGAAGTGCCAGTAGAACGGGAAGAGCACCGCATAGGCGTGCGGCTCGCCCCGCTGCTTCTGGGTGTGCCCCGACCACCACAGCGGGAAGACCACGGTGCGATCGGTGTCCGGCGAGGACGTGTGGACGAAGGGTCCGGTCCAGGTCAGGCGCGCGCCGCTGTGGAAGTCCCGGCGGTGCACGGTCAGCAGGAGCGGCAGGACGAGCAGGGTCCGGTCGGCGTTCTTGGCCCAGAAATACAGCGGGACGAGCCCGGTGTCGTGGACCAGGGGCGCATTGCGCTCGTACCACGGGCCGATGACGGTGGCGCTGTGGTCCTTCCAGGTCGAACGCCAGAACAGCGGCTGGAAGGTGTCGACCGCGTAGCCGTCGGTGCGTCGCTGCCGGAAGAACGACGGGAAGACGTAGGTGTCGGTCTCGTTCGCGTCCTCGTAACGTCCCCACAGCGGCAGGAGCACCCGCGACCGGCGACCGGGGGCGTCGATCGCGAAGAACGGCCCGAACTGCCGGGTGCGCTCCCCGGTGTCCTTGCGCAGGACATCGGCGTAGAGGAACGGGACTCCCCGGGCGTCGAAGATCGGGCCCCGGTACCACAGGTAGGGACCGACGAAGCCCGCGGCCCGGGTCGGCCCTGTCGCGAAGGCCGCGACCGGGGTGACCAGCACCCGCGTGTCGGCGTCGCGGTGGTAGTGGACGAGCGGGAAGAGGGTGAAGCTGGTCTCGTCCCGTCCGGGGACGCGGGCTCCGCGCCGGAAGTAGAGCAGCGGGAACAGCCCGTCGGTGGTCTCGCCGCCGCGCCGACGGTGGAAGAAGAGGGTGACCACCGTCGTGCGGCTGTCGGCCCGATCGTCGGCGAAGTGCCACAGCAAGGGAAAGAGCACGACGTGCCGCCGGGGGCCGCCGCCGGCCACCCAGAGGATCGGCAGGAGCGGTCCCACCCCGAGGCGCCACCCCTCCGGGGAGGTGGAGTGGAAGCCGAGCGGCGTGACCACCGTCGAGGTTTCGGTGCGGGCATCGGCGAAGCGCCAGAAGAGCGGGAACTGGACCTGATAGGACTTGCCGTCCCCACGCGCCCCCCAGAAGGCGAGGAGGGGCAGGATCCCGGCGTCGCGGCTCCCGCGCCGATCCGCGGTGGAAAAGAAGATCGGAAGCAAGGTGGTGGTCGACCCCCGGACGCTGGCGAAGTGCCAGAAGAGGGGGAAGACCACCGCGTGCTCGGCGTCGCGCTTGTGCCCGAAGAACACGAGCGGGAAGAACCCGGTGGCCGAGCCCCCATCGACCAGGGTTCGATGGAAGAACCACAGCGGGAACACCCCGGCGTAGGTGGCGCTGCCGCCCGGCCCGGCGCGGTGGTAACCAAAGGGGAAGACGACCGTGCCGTGCGCGCTGGTCGCGGCGTCGCGGAAGCGCCAGACGAGCGGGAACAGGACCGAGGTCGAGCCCGCGGGATCGTCGCGCAGGTACAGCAGCCCGGCGATGAGGCGGGTGTCGGCGTCCTCCTCGTGGTTGCGGTTGCGGATGAAGAGCGGGGTCACGATGTCGACCGCCCGCACCGGATCGCGCCGCAGGAACGTCAGGAGCGGCCACACCGTGAGGGTGCGGGATCGGGCCTCGGAGTCGCGGGCGTAGCCGCCGAGCGGGGTGACGAGGGTGAACGACCGGTCGTGCTCGCCGCGGTTCCAGAAGAAGAACGGGACCAGCAGCTGGAACCGCCAGCCCGTGGCGGTGTCCCCGGCGCTCCACCACAGCGGGAAGCCCACCAGGAACCACGAGGTCCCGGAGCGTCGGTAGAAGTTGAGGGGGATGGCGTAGGTGAAGGCGGAGGCGGGCGAGCGAACCGAGACGAAGAGGGGAATGCCGAGGTCGAACGACGATTTGGGCGTGTGGTTCCACCAGAAGAGCGGCGTCACCGCCCCGAACGACTTTCCGTGGTCGGGGTCCGCGATCTCGAACGACAGCAGCAGGGGGGCGGCCCAGCCGAACTTGCTCGAGGCGTAGAAGATCGGCCAGACCCCGAACGAACGGGCGCCCGGCTGCCGGCTCCAGGAGATGGGCAGCCCGGGCACGATGACGGTCGTGGTCTTGTGGGCGGCGTCGTCCTCGAAGTGCCAGTAGAACGGCGCCACGATCCGGCTGCGGGATCTCGGCCCGAAGAAATTCCAGTAGATGGGCGCGAGGACGGTGTAGCCGGTGGGTCCGCGCTTCGACCAGGAGAGGCCCAGGATCTCCCGGAAGCTTCCCACCTGGTAATAGAGGTAGAAGACGTTGACCCGGTGCTCGATGCGGGTGCAGCGCCCGGCTTCGCAGATGGTCTCCTCGGGGCAAGTCTCGTCGCTGGTGCAGGCCTGGCCCAGGGCGGGAGCAGGGGAGGGGGTTGCGGTTGCGGTCGACGCTGAGGCCGCGGCAGCCGCGCGGGGCGCGGACCCGGGAGGGCTCGACCCCTGCCCGAGGGTGATGGGGCGCAGGGCCGCCGCGAATGGGACCCGCCCGAGCGCCCCCACCGGATCGATGTCGATCCCGCGCCCGCGCGCGCTGGCCTCGGCCGGGCGGGGGGCGCCGAAGAGGCTCGCCGCGCCCGCCAGGACCGCCACCGCCACCACCACGGCCGCGCGTGACACGAGGGGCTTCATTGTTGCGGGGGCAGCATCTTCCATTCGCCGTTCTCGCGAATGAACGCCACCTCGCCGGTGTCGCTGTCGTCGCCCTTCTGACGCTGGACCTTCAGGGTCGCGGTCTCACCCTTGGTCGACGAGCCCTTGATCTGGAACCTGGTGCCTTCCACTTCCTTCTGCATCTTCTTCACCGCGTCGCCAGCCTGTCCCATCTGGCTCGCGAGCAGGCCCTGATACATGAGCGCGTAGCAGTCCACCACCCGGTCGAGGGCTCCCTCGGTGAGGGCCTTGTGCCAGCGCTCGAAGGTCTTCTCGGGGGTCGACAGCTCGGGGCGGGGCGGTGGGAGCTGGAAGCCGATGGAGCGGATCTTCTCCTTCGGTATCTTCTGGGTCTGCCCGGCCACCTCCACCGTGTAGATCCCGTCGTAGTAGTGAATGATCCGGGCGTTGAGCTTGGTCTTGTCGAGGAGCTCCACCACCTCGGCCCGCGCCGGGCGGGCCGACCACCCCGGGGCGAGCCCCAATGTCAGGATGCCGAGGACGATCAGGCTGCTCGGGCGGCGCGCGCCGGCCGGGAGGAGGGATCGCCCGCCCGCCCGCCGGGCCCGAAGCCGAGGGACAGGTCCCCGCAATGTCGTACCCATTCCAGGTGTCGTCATGTCCGTCGGCGTTTGACCGCGCCCGCCCGTCACCAGATGCCTGCGCCGTCGGCGATACGTGCGATACCTGCGCTGCCCGCCGTGGGTTCGAGTGTCGCTTGCCACATCTCAGGCGCTGCAACCTAGTCGTCGCGCCCGGGCGAGTCAACGCGGATTCGCGGTGGGCCGGCCGCGGTCCCGGAGCGGCGCACAGCGTCTCGATCCCAGCCGGCCCAGGCGCCGAGAAAAGATTCGTGATAGGGATTGCTTGACCGCACGGAGACAATCTTGCGACAAATACGACCCGACGGCCCGAGACGGCACCCCGACCCCCCCGGCGAACCCACCCTGCCGCGACCTCGGCATCCCCTGCTCACGTCCATACATTTCTCAACATCCGTCGGGTCGAAATCACGCTAGAAACCACCGGTACCATAAAATGACCATTTCATCCTTGCGGGGCGCCATCGTTGGCTACGGGTTCATCATGGAGAGGGGGCACGCCGCCGCCTACCGACAGCGCATGGCCCAGTCCCCATCCCCGGGCGCGCCACCGCTCCTCGGTGGTGGTCGGCCAGGGGACGTCCAGATCCAGGCCATCGCCGACGTCTCGGAGCGCCGCCGGCAGCTGGCGGCCACGCATTTCCCCGCCGCCCGCATCTACGCGGATGCGCAGACGCTGCTCGACGCGGAGGCCAGCCAGCTCGATTTCGTGGACATCGCCACCCCCCCGTCCGAGCATGGGCCGATCGCCATCGCGGCCCTGCAGCGCGGGCTGCACGTCCTGTGCGAAAAGCCCCTCGCCACCACCATCGAGGACGCCCGGGCGATGCTGCAGCAGGCGCGGGTCGCGCGACGGGTGATCTTCCCCTGCCACAACTACAAGCACGCGCCGGTGATCAAGAAGGTGCGCGCCCTCATCGACTCCGGCAGCGTCGGCACCGTGCACCTCGTGACCCTCCAGACCTTCCGCAACACCCACGCGCGCGGGGTCGCCGAGTGGCGGCCCGACTGGCGACGCGAGCGCCGGTTCTCGGGTGGGGGCATCGCGATGGATCACGGCAGCCACACCTTCTACCTGGCCTTCGAGTGGATGCGCTCCTACCCGACCGCCATCTCGGCCCGCATGTCCACCCTCGGGGCCTTCGACACCGAGGACGACCTCAGCTGCAGCCTGCGCTTTCCGACCGGGGTCGCCTCCGCGCACCTGAGCTGGCAAGCCGGGGTTCGGCGGGTCATCTACACCATTCACGGTGACCGGGGCGCCATCCGGGTGGAGGACGACAACGTGGAGCTCTGCCGGGCGGAGGGCGGGGCCTCGGTGCGCGGCGCGGACGTCCGCTGGAGCTTCGAGCGCAGCGACGTGGCCTCCGACTGGATGGATTCGAGCCACGTCTCCTGGTTCAACTCGCTGTTCGACCAGTTCAGGACCGCCATCGACAGCAATGTGTATGTCGGTCGGGAGGCCGAGGAGTCCTTCCTCTGCGTGCAGCTGATCCAGACGGCCTACGCCTCGGCCCGCCAGGGCTCGCGGGAGCTCCCGATCGGCAGCGGGGCGGCGGCGTTCGGTCTGGCAAGCTCGGCAAGCGCGGGAGGCTCGCCCGAGGAGATCCTTCCTCTCTCCAAGGTGGCGGATCTGTCGCAGCGGCGGCGTCTGGGATAGAACCCCGAGCGCATGCGCGACGCTGACTGGTCGTTTGGAATGCTGGCCCTCCTGGCCATCACGGTGACGGTATACTTCGCTCGCACGCTGGTGCTCGGTCGCGCCCGGAATTCTCGGGTCGACGCGGACGGCGGCAGCCTGCTGGTCACCAAGGGCTTCATGGAGTTCGGGTACTGGCTGATGGCACCGGTGGTGTCGGGGCTGGCGCGCGCGGGGATCACCCCCGATCAGGTGACGGCCTTGTCCCTGGTGCCGGCGCTGGCCGCCGGGGTGGCGGTGGCCAACGGTCGGTTCGGGCTGGCGTGCTGGCTTTCCACCGGGGCATCGATGTGCGATTCGATCGATGGCCTGCTGGCGCGGCGGGTGGGGACCGCGTCGGACGCGGGTGAGGCCTTCGATGCCGTGGCCGACCGCTACGTGGAGTTCTTCTTCATCGGGGGCCTCGTCGTGCACTACCGCGGCTCGCTCGGGCTCAGCCTCCTGGCGCTGGCGTCGATGATGGGGGCCTACCTCATCAGCTACTCCACCGCCAAGGCCGAGGCGATCGGGGTGCCCGCGCCGCGGGGGCTCATGCGGCGGGCGGAGCGGGCCATCTACTTCGGGTTTGCCGCCGGGTTCACGCCGTTCAGCGCGTTGCTGATCGGCCCGGACGCGCCCGCGTGGCAGCGCGAGGCGCCGATGGTGCTGTGCATGGCCCTCGTGGGAGGCATCGCCAACCTCTCGGCGGTGTCGCGGCTGCGGCAGATCATGGCGTCCGTTCGCGCGCGGGATGCGCTGCGGGCGTTGCCGGGTCCGGCGCCCATGCCGGTCGCGCTCCCGACCGTTGCGCCGGGGCCCGGGACGGCGGTCGCGGTTGCGGCGTCAGGTGCGGCCGGGGCCGCGGGCGGCGCCGAGACCAAGCGCTCGTTCGGCTGATGCCTGGAGGCACTGACGGCGCCGACGGTCGGTCGTCGCCCGAGCCCACCTCGTCTCGGCGCCGGCGTCGCGGGCTGGCCGTGGTCGCCGAGTTCATCCGGCACCATGCCGCGTCGGTGGGGACGACCGCGGTGGATTTCCTGGTGATGATCGGGGCGGTCGAGGGGTTTGGTGTCGGGGCGGTGGCGGGGACGGCCATGGGCGCGGCGGTCGGTGCGGTCACCAACTTCCTCCTCGGGAGGTACTGGACCTACCGGGCGCGCCGATCGCCGGTCGGGAGCCAGGTCATTCGCTATGCCCTGGTCGCCGCGGGGAGCCTGGGCCTGAACGCCTTCGGGGAATACGTATTCGTCACGCGATTGGGAGTTCAATACGTATTCGGGCGTGTTATCACCGCAATCATCGTCAGCAACCTCTGGAACTACCCCATGCAGCGGTTCTTCGTCTTCGGGGCAGAGCACGCCGAGCAGCGTTGAACGCGGCGCGCTGACCACCTTTTTCGCCAACCAAGAGGCCAACCAGAAGATCGTGGCTCACGAGAAAGCTCGAGGTGAACTCACCGTGGATCCCCTGCGCAACTCCGCTTCGGTGGTCCCGCCGGCTGGCGAGCCGTCGTCTTCGTCGGCGTCGTTGGCGGCGGCGGCACCCTCGGCCTCGTCCTCGGCCGTGCCTTCGTCGTTCCCGCCTGCTTCTGCCGGTTCTCCCGCTGGGCCCGTCAATCCCACGCAGCCCAAGAACCAGCGGGCGGGCCTGCGGACGCCGATCCCGGGGCCCGCCAGCCGTGCGCTCCGGGCTCGGGAGGATGCCCACATGGCGCCCGGCCTGCAGGGCTACGCCGTCATGGCCGGGATCGTGGTGGACGAGGCGACCGGCAGCGCGGTCACCGACGTCGACGGGAACACCTTCCTCGACTTCATCGGCGGCATCAACGTGAACGCCCTCGGGCACTCGCACCCGCGGTTCGTGCGGGCGCTCTCGGAGCAGGTGGCCAAGGCCTCCGTGGGCTCGTTCACCTCGACCGCGCGCGTGAGCCTGGTGGAACGTCTGGCCGCGCATCCCCCCGCGCCGGGCGTGCACCGCCTGCAGCTGTATTCGGGCGGGGCCGAGGCGGTCGAGAGCGCGTTGCGCCTGGCAAAATCGCACACCGGAAAGTACGAGTTCGTCAGCTTCTGGGGTGGCTTTCACGGCAAGACCATGGGGGCCCTGTCGCTCATGGGGTCGACCTTCAAGGACAAGCTCGGTCCGATGGTGCCGGGGGCGCACCAGGTCCCTTATGCGGACTGCTACCGCTGTCCGCTCAAGACCACCTACCCCGGGTGCGGGATTGCCTGTGCCGAGGTGGCGCGGCAGCAGGTCAAGATCGCCAGCGCCGGGGAGGTGGCGGCGTTCATCGTCGAGCCCATGCAGGGCACCGCGGGAAACATCGTGCCGCCGAAGGAGTTCCTGCCGGCGGTGCAGTCCATCGCCAAGGACATGGACGCCTTGCTCATCGCCGACGAGATGATCACCGGGCTCGGGCGCACCGGCACGCGCTGGGGCGTGGAGCACACCGGCGTGCGGCCGGACATCGTGACCCTGGGAAAGGCGTTCGGGGGCGGATTCCCGCTGTCGGGGGTGCTGACGAGCGACGCCATCTCGCGCGCCAAGCCCTGGAGCATCCCCTCGGGCTCGTCGTCGAGCTACGGGGGTAACCCGCTGGCGGCGGCGGCCGGGGCCGAGGCGCTGGCCATCATCGAGGAGGAGCGGCTGATCGAGAACGCGGCCGTGGTGGGGGCGGCCATGCTCGAGGAGCTCGAGACCTTCGTCGATCGCTTTCCCTTCGTGGGGTTCGTGCAGGGCGCGGGCCTCTTCATGCGGGTGGAGATGGTCAAGGACAAGCGCACCCGGGAGCCCCTGCCGCGCTCGGTGACCGAGCGGATCTTCGGCGAGTGCGTGCGGCGCGGCCTCCTGACCATGGCCTACGCCCCGAGCTTCCGCATCCAGCCGGCCTTGACCATCGACGAGGAGACCGCGAAGAGTGGCCTCGCCATCCTGGCGGAGGTCTTCGAGCTCGTGACCCGCGAGCGGTGGTGGGAATAGAAGAGCGCGAGGTGCGGGTGGACCGCCAAGAGCGCGGGGAGCGCGGGAGCGGGCGGGTGCTCGATGGCCTGGCTCATGTGCTGGCGGTCTGGTTCGGGTGCGGGCACCTGCCGGCGCCCGGGACCATGGGGACGCTGGGCGCGATCCCGCTTTACCTGTGGCTTCGCCCTCGGGGAGCCCCGGTCGTCGCCGGCGCGGCCATCGTCCTCACCGCCATCGCGCTCTGGGCGGCCGAGCGGGTGGTGCGGCGGCTGCGAACCAAGGACCCGCAGATCATCTGCATCGACGAGGTGGCGGGCGTCTTCGTCACCTGGATTGCCGCGCCGGCGACCACGGCCGGCCTCGTCGTCGGCGTCGTGCTGTTTCGCCTGTGCGATCAATTCAAGCCCTGGCCAGCCCGCGTGGCCGAGCGCCGCCTCCCCGGAGGCTACGGTGTGGTCCTCGACGACGTGTTCGCCGGCCTATGGGCGGCCGCCGCCCTGCTCCTCGCCCGCCGCCTCGCCTGGCTCTGACCGGGGGCGAACCGGTCACGGGAAGACTTTGGATTGTCGACGATGGCCGCCTTCGGATTCGGGCCTGAAGGGCGTCCTTTCAATCTCTTCGGGCGTCGATCGCCTGGTCTGTCGCGAGCGCATCAGTAGCGCCTGGTCCACATCATGTCGGCCGAGCCGGTCTTGGCGTCGCCGTATTCGCCCTGGAAGGACCAGCGCGGTGTGAGCTCGTATTCCAGGTGGACGGCGTTCCGGTTCTGCAGGAGGGCGGGGTCGGCGCCCGTGCGGCCCACGTAACCGACGTAGAGCTCCGAGGTCAGGTAGGTGCCGGCCTCGAGGCGGGCGTCGCCGACGCCGTTGCCGGTCTCGATGGTGAGCACATCGAACGGGAGCTTCTTCGACAGGGTCTTCTGGAGCTGGGCGGCCACCAGCCCGCCCACCAGCGACACCGCCCGGTCGGTCGGGGTGGTCGCGCTCGCCGTGCCGCCGCTGTCCCCGAGATCGAGGCGCCCGGTCACGATCAGCGTGTAGAGCTGGCTCTCGGTGAGATCCGGTCGATCGGGAGCGCGCACGGTGACCTCGAGCCGATCCGGGGTCCCCTTGACGTTCACCACCACCGTGATGTTCTCGAGCTCGGTCACGTGGTGGGCCTCCACCTCGAGCTCGGGGCGATCGGTCGGTCCCGTGAACCGCACCTCGGAGCCCGCCTTCAGGTCGAACCGCCGCCCCACCACGTCCACCCGGCCGCGCTTGATGACGACTTGCCCGAAGGCCCGCGCGGTGTCGGCGACCTCGACCCGGAACCCTGGCGCGAGCCCGAGCTCGAGGTTGGCGTCCTTCCCGCTCACCCACAGGTTGCGCGGGGCATCCACCAGCACCACCACGCCCGGGCCCTCCGCCGGTGGCCGCGCGCCGTCGGGCCTCTCGGCGGCGGTCCCCTGGTGCCGCGCGTCGCCTGCCCGCGCGCCGGCCGTCGGCTCGGGGGAGGTGCCGAGCGCCGCCAGCCGGCGGGCCACGGCCTCGAGGCGACGCGCCTGCGCGGCGTTGAGGGGCGCGCCGGTCTCGTCCACCCGGATCACGTCGGCCGCCGGCGCGAGCGGCTGCAGGTGCTTCCGCTTCGCATCGGAGAGGGCCACGCGGGCCGACTGGACGGTGGACGTCGCCCGCACGCGCCCGACCGCGACCTCGGCCTTGGCGCTCGCTTGCAGCGTCACGCTGGCGAGGGCCTGCCCCTCGACGTAGGCGGGGAAGCGCTGGAGATCGAGGACGGTGTCGATGGCGTAGCCGCCCTTGGCCTGGTGGGTCCCGCTGGCCGTCACCCGGGCGTGCCCGTCGCCGCTGTCGGCCCGCAGCTCGTCGAGCACGATCCGCTCGGGGGCGCCGTGCACCAGCAGGTGGATGTTCTTGTACGCCCCGAGGCCGGTGATGGTGAGCGCGCCCTCCTTCCATTCGAGGCTGCCCACGGGGCGCGGATCCCCGAGGGTGCCGGTGACGGTCGCCGCCGCGAAGAGCTGCCCCGAGACCGTGCGCAGACCCGGGGTCGCTCCCGAGAGCCCCGAGAGGTCGAGGCCCTTGGCCTCGAGGCGGGCCGACACCGGGATGCGCCGCGGATCGAACCGCGAGGCCCCCGCTCCGCCGGCAGCGCCGTCGCCCGCGTCGTCGTGCCCACGCACGATGGCCACGAGATCGGCCTTCGCGGTGGCCGACAGGTGCAGCTGTCCCGCACGCGCCGAGCTCACCTGCACGTCGGCGCTCGCCTGGCGATCCGCGTAGGTCACGAGCAACTGGGCCGAGCCGATCGGCGTGTCGTCGAGGCGCAGGTTCGTGACGCCGCCGGTGAGTCGCAGCCGCGGCGCACGCAGACTTCCGGTCACCGCGGCCGCCGCCGCGAGCCTCCCCGACAGGAGCCGCGCCGGGTTGCGGTCGGTCTCGGGTTGCAGCCCGGCGCGCCGGAGCTCGAACGGCCCGAGGGCAACCTGCAGCTCGATCGGGGCGTCCGTCACGGCCGTGGCGATCCCACCTGGTGCCAGTTGGCCGCCGGTCGCGGCCCGCCCGAGCAGGCTGCCGAGCGGTGCCCCGAGACGCCCGTCGAGCGTGGCGAGCGTGCTCGTTCGCGCACCGGCTTGCCTGGAGACGCGCGCCCGCGCCCGCATATCGCGCTCGCCAAGGGTGATGTCGAGCGTGGCATCGGTGGGCGGGAAGGCGGGCGTACCCACGCGTGCCCCCGCCAGGCGCAGGGCGATCCCCCCGCGCACCGCCCGCGGCGGACCATCGAGGGTCACCCGGAGATCGGCTCGGCCGGCCAGCGTGCGGGGGGGGTGCAGGAGCTTGCCGAGCGCCTCGAGCCCGAGCGCCTCGACCGTGGCCTCGAGGTGAACGGGCGCCGACAAGGCCTCCTGCGTGCTCGGGGGTCGGTGCAGGAGGCGGGCGAGGGTGAAGGCGGTCCCGATGGCGAGGTGCACGCGTCCGCTCGTGGGCGCGCCGGATCGTGCGGCGCCGCCCGGCAAGCTCGGCAATGTCGGCAGATCGAGGCGCAGGCCGAGCGGTCGGCCGGCCCCCGCGTCGAGCTCGGCGTGCACGGTGCCGACGGTCACCCCGCGGAGTGCGAGGTGAAGAACGTCCGCACGGAGCTCGACGCTCCCGCCGCCCGCGCCCGCGCGCGACACCGATGGCGTTCCGCCATCCCGGCGCTCGGGCCGGTCGTGCAGCACCAGCTTGACGTCGAGCCGTCCCGCGAGCCCGAGTCGAGGAGGCAAGAAGACCTGCGGCAGGCCACCGAGATCCAGCGCGGTGAGGGTGGCCTCGGCATCGAGCCCTCCGATCGTCCGGTGCAGATCCAGCGACACCCGCTGGCCATCGGCGCTGCCGAGCGCCAGGTGCTCCACGCGGAGTGTCTCCCCGGCCACCGTCACCCGGGCCTGGCGCTCGAGCCTCCAGCTCCTCCCAGGCCACGACAGGACGAGCGCGTCGATCAACGCCGTGGTGGCGGCCGCTCTGGCCCTCGACCTCGTGGTGGTGCCCTTGCTCGCGCTGGCCCAGCGCCCGGACAGCGCCAGGCGGAAGGGTGTCTCCCCCCCCATGGACAGGTCGGCCGTGAGCCGCGGCCCCGCGTCGAAGCGCACCCGCGCCCGCACGTCGCGCAGGTGGCGTGCGCCGAGCCGCAGGTCCGGCACGGCGAGATCGACGTTGGCCCGCGCGGGCGCCCGCAGGTCGGGGATGAAGGCGTCGAGGGAGACGCGGCTGGCCTCGTCTTCCTGCCAGCGCAGCCCATGCAGGAGCCCGGTCAGCTTCAATGTCGGCACGCTCGGTGACCCGCCGAGGGCCAGCTCGACGCGACCCGACCCCGCGGCGCGGGGCGCCCTGGGGCTTCTCGCCGGTCCGCGGAGATGTCCGGTCACCTCGCCGAGATCCCGCAGATCGACGACGGCCCGGAGGCCCAGGCGCTCGGCCGAGGCCTTGCCCTCGGCGTGCAATGTCCCCCCTGGCAAGGTGACATCGAGGCTCGACAGCTCGAGCTCTGCAGCCCCGACCCCGACCCCGTCGCGCGGCCGTCGCGCCAGATCCACCGAGCCCGTGATCCGCGCGTCGGCTCCGCCAGCCGTCAGCGCCAGACGGGTCGAACCGCGCTCCATGGCGGCATCCCAGATCGCGGAGCCGGACAGGGTGAGCGACGGGGGAAGGTCCGCCGGCAAGGTGCGGGTCGCCGGAACCAAAGCCCGCAGGAGGTCCGGCGTCAGGGACACGCGCGTGAGATCGAGCTCGGCGTGCGCGATGGGATCGGCGGCGGCGCCCGGCTGGACGCGCGCGGTGAGCGCGAGCGCGATGGCGCTGTCCCCGAGCGCGAACACCAGCCGCGCCTCTCCGTCGAGGCCCGGCATCGCGCTCGTGCTCGGGCTCCGGTTCGGGCTCGGCTGGTCGGCAACCGCCGCGCGCGTCATCCCCGACAGGTCGAGCTGCAGGGTCGCGGGTTCCCGCACCGGCGAGACCACTTCGGCGCGACCCTCGATGTGCAGGGCGAAGGGCCTGCCCGCCCGGCTGTCGCCGCGCCCGCTGGCGAGGAGCGCGAGCCCGTCCGCCCGGATCTCCTCTCCTCCGGGCCCGGCCGCCTGGTCCCGCCAGCCGAGGCTGCCGTTCCGGATCCGAAGCGCGTCGAGCGCGAAGCCCGCGCCTCCGTCCCAGGGCTGTCTCGCCCCGTCGCCGGCCGCCGCCGCCGGGGCGTCGGGCCTGGCGCGTTCGGGGTGACGCGGGGCGATCGCGCGGGCCAGGTTGGAGCCCCCGTGCGCGTCGGACAGCAGGTACACGACCGGCGTGTCGAGGTCGAGGAGTGGCACCTCGACCCGCCGCCGTCGCACGAGCGGCCACCAGCGGATCTCCACCTCGAGCCGACGCACGCTCGCCACCATCCTGCCCTCCGGATCGCGGAGAACGAGCCCCTCGAGCACCAGGCGATCCCCGCCGAAGCGCAGCCGTTCGCAGTCCATCCGACCCGCGATGGCCTGGTTCAACCGCGGCAGCACCAGCCGCCGCAGGCGCTCGCCGCCCCACGGGGTGCGCGCGACGCCGACCGCGCCGCCGACCACCAGCGCAACCAGCACCACGCCCCCGGCCACCAGCGCCAGCACGACCCCGACCGCCACCTTCAGGGCGACGAGCGCGCGGCGCATCAGAACGCCTCGCCGATCGCGATGTGCAGGACGCACAGGTTGTCGTTGACGAAGGTCCCGCGGTGCGTGCCCCCGAGACCGAAGCAGCTGTCGTCGACCGTGTAGGGCATCTGCGCGATGCCGCCGCCGATCGGGTTGACCGCGTAGAGGGGTGGGGGACGTCCGACCTGCAGGCGCCGGGCGAAGTCCACGCGGATCGGGCCGACCGGCGTGCGGTAGCGCAGCCCGATGCCCACCGCCCAGAGCAACGACGAGAGATCGTCGGGGCCGATGCGTCCCTGCGTGACCTGCCCGAAGTCGCTGAACACGGCGAGGACCAGCGCGCTCGACAGCTGAAGGCGCGCCTCGAAGCTCCCGTCGATGAGGCCGTCTCCCCCGATCGGCAGGGTGAGGAGCGCCGGGCCGCCCGGTGTGAGTTGAGTGGACGGTGCCGGCGCGAGCAGCAGCGGGGACAGCCGTCGGTCGCTGAACCCGCGCATCGAGATCCCGCCCCCGGCGAAGAAGCGGGTGACCACCGCGCTTTGCCCGCCACCGCCGGGCAGGAGCTCGCCCACCCGCAGCCGCGCCGCGAAGGTCAGACGATCGTGCTCGCCGAGGCTGACATAGCCGCGCAGATCCGGCAGCACCCGGACGTAGGTGAAGTCGCCGAGCAGGGGGCCTCCGCCCTCTTGCAGCGACAGGCTGGCATAGAATCCATTCCGCGCCTCGAGCGGAGAGTCGCGTCGATCCCAGGTCACCATCTGTTCGAGGTAAGACAGCACGATCAGGCAACTGCTCGTGGTGTCGGCGCAGCCGAGGGTGAGCGGCGCGGCGCTGGCGGAGGCGATCGCCGGCCCGTTGAGCCAGTAGGCCTGCAGGTTGTAGGTGGGGTACACGGACAGAGACGCCCGCGGTTGCCAGACCACCCCCGTCGCAAAGCGTCCCCCGAGCGCGTCGTACGCCTGCTCGAGCGTGCGTTCGAGCTCGATCGAGCTGCGCAGGCGCAAGGCGGGATGTTCGAGGAGGCGCGGTTGCTCGAGCTCGAGCCGGAGCCGTGCGATGGGTCCACTGCGCGGGCCCGCCGCCACGTCGTTGCTCAGGACCGCATATGTGCTCGGGATGAAGGCCCAGCCCGCCTCGGCGTGGGCCGTCAGCTTGCGCATGCCGCCGTGGAAGTTGCGGTCCGACCACTCGAGGACGAGGCGCGCCTCGTTGCGAATCTGGTCGATGCGGACCCCGCCGCCCGCGCGCAGGGTGTGAAACGGCGCCTCCCGGGCCTCGACGACGATCGGCATGCGCGCCCGCGCGCGATCGGGCGTCCCGGTGCTGACCTTGGCCACCGCGAACAGGCCCATGCCGAACACCCGCCTCTGCGCCTCGGCCAGGGCCTCGTCGGAGAACAGGCTGCCCTCGGGCGCGGCGAGGCGCACCTGCTCCCAGACCCAGACGGGCGCGAGCGCCGCGCGGGGCCCGAGCCGAACCTCGATGTCGCCGAAGCGATAGCGCGGCCCGAGCTGCACGACCAGCAGCAACGCGGCCGTGTGCGCCTTCACGTCCACCAGCGCGCGCCCGTCCACCGCGGCATCCGCGAAGCCGAGCCCGCGCAGCCGCGCCCGGAGCGCGGTCTTGGCGGCCTCCCATCGATCCTCGACGAAGACGTCGCCGGGGGCGAGCCGGAGGTGGCGCTCGACGTCGGCGCGCTCTGCTGGAGTCAACCCGGTCGCGGTCGCCGTCACACCTGCGGCCGCCACCTCGGCGCCGGCGCCCGCGCCACCCGGTGGGTCGAGTCCCTCGATCCGCACCGTCCCCACGCGCGTCGGGCCTCCCTCGCTCACCACCGCGGTGAGGGCGACCCCGCGGTCTCCGAGGGGCTTCACCGAGCTCGAGACGATCTCCGCATCGTAGTAGCCCCGGCTCTCGTAATAGCGCTCGATGCGGGCCAGATCGCTCTCCCAGGTGATGGGATCGAAGTCCCGCCGGGTCGCAAAGGGCCACCACCCGGTGGGCACGGTCGCGATGCGTGCCTGGATGTCGCCCTTCGACACGTGGTGCACGCCCTCGAGCTTCAGGCTCTCGATTCGCGGGCCGGTGGGCTTCTCAGCGCCGTGCCCACACCCGAGCGACACAGCGAGGAGCAGCATCCCCACCGCGAGGCAGAGCCGACGCTGCACGGCAGACGACGGTGACACGGGGCTGGCTCACGCCAGCCTCCGCTTCACGGAGTCCACGTCCTCGCCGATGGTCCTGCGCGTCCGCGCGAAGGGCTCGCGGACGCGCTTGCGCCAGGCCAGGCGTCCGCCGATCGCTGTGGTCAGGCCGACAGCGGCGGCCATCACCAGCCCTGCCGCCCATCCCGGCATCACCTGGCCGAGCGCCAGGACCGCGCTCATGAACACGAGGTTCAACGTCACGAGGCCACCGACGCCCGCCACACCCAGCCCGCCCAGCATCCGCGCCTCGTCGCGCAGGTTGGCCCCGAGCTCCGCCTTGGCGAGCTCGATCTGCTTCTGGGCGAGCTGGCTCACCTCCTCGCTGATCTGCTTGATGAGCTCGCCGGTCGACAGATCCCGCGGTCGCATCCCCGGCGGGGGGGAGATCCCGGATGCCGCCCGCCCGAATCCGAGCCCGGGCACTCCATTCGAGGTCATCGCTCCGCCTGGCGTCGGCCGTGCCGACCCCATGGGCGCCATCGTCTTCTTTGGATCACTGCGCTGCTCCACGATCGTTTCCTCCACGGCTCGGGGGGGGTTGGGCTCTCTAGCGTCGGGAGGCGATTCAAGAAACGTTCCACCGACGCCACTCCCCTTGCCGCTCGGTAGGGTTCAGCCACGCGAGGCGGATCGCGGTCAACACCGGCGCCGGTGGTTTCGGGGGCGTCCCCTGCGTTTCGAATCGGGAACATCCGGCCAGGTGGTGCGGTTCGGAGAAGATGGGGCCCCTCCTCTCAGGGCGAGGGGGCGAGGGGGCGAGGGGCGCCACTTCACCGCCAGGCCCCCGGAGGAGGAGCGAGGTGGCTGGGCTCTCGTCGACGCTCAGGCCCTGGGCGGATGGGCCGCGGGGGCCGGGAGGTTGCGCCGGGCGGTCACCTGCTCGAAGCTCGCACGCAAACCGGGGACGTTGGCGGCGAGCAGCCCGAACTCGCGCTTCGGAATGCTGAGCACCGTCATGGCCTCGACGCAGCGAACGGAGGCGTTGCGGGGCGCGCTGTCGAGCAGCGCCATCTCGCCGAAGCATTCCCCCGGTCCGAGGCGTGCCAGCACCCGCTCGCCGCCGCCTTGGCCCAGGCCGGGTACGCGCCGGACCACATCGGCCTTGCCCGACAGCAGGATGTAGACCCGATCTCCGATCTCGCCCTCCGAGAACACGTCCTGCCCGGGCTCGAAGTGCTCGTGCATGGCGCCCCCCGTGCCCCCGAGCCGCAGCTCCACCAGCTCGGGCGCGAGCACGAGATCCAGCGTCCACGCGCTCGCCACCTTGATGCGCCGGCCCCACCCTGGCAGCTTGGCGAGATAGATGGTGCGCCAGAGGAACCAGGCGACGAACCCCGACAGCCGGAGCCCGAAGACCTCGGCGACGGCGTTGCGCCGCCCGAGAGAGCCCATCTTGCCGAGCCCGCCGAAATCGAAATTGCGCAGCGGCCGCGCGCTCGAGCAGGCGGCGATGTTGTCCCCGACCACGGCAGCTTGCCGGGTGGCGTGCTGCGCCGTGGGCGGGCAGGGTGTGCCGTCCTTGGTCGGGACGGCTGCGCAGTCGCCGAGCGCCCAGACGTTCTCGAAGCCGGTCACCCGCAAGGTGCGATCCACCTGCAAGCGGCCATTCCTGGTCTTCGGCAGGGCGAGCGCGTCGATGAGTGGGTGCGGCGATGCCGGGATGGTCGAGATCAGCGTCTTGGTGGGAATGACCGTGCCATCCCCGAGGATGGCCGAGGCGCCGGTCGCGGCCTTGAGGCGCTGCCCGAGCACCAGCTCCACGCCGCGCCGGCGCAGGATCCGGGCCGCGAACTGGCGCAGCTCGGGGGCCATCTCGGGCAGGATCTCGTCGCCCGAATGGACCAGCACCACGCGGACGGCGTTGGGATCGATGCGCCGGTAGTGCCGCACGACATCGCGGACGAAATCGTTGAGCTCGGCCGCGACCTCCACCCCCGAGAACCCGCCTCCCGCCACCACGAAGGTGAGGAGCTGCCGCTGCAGCTCGGGATCGTCCTCCTCGAGATCCGCCTCCTCGAGCGCCCGGATCACCCGGCTGCGCACCTCGAGCGCGTCGCTGAGGTTCTTGAAGGGCAGGGCGTGCTCGGGCAGCCCGGGCAGGCCACGAAAGTCGGTCACCGTGCCGGGCGCCAGCACCAGGTGATCGTACGCGAGCACATGGGCGTGCGGCCGGAAGCCCGGGGCCGCCGTGACGGTCTGCCGGCCCACGTCGATGGACTCCACGTCCCGCACGTGCACGTGGGTGCGCGCCAGCATCCGGCGCAGCGGGCTCACCACGTCGGTGAGCCCGATGGTCCCCGAGATCACCTCGGGAAGCATCGGCTGGAACACGAAGTAGTTCTCCCGCGCGAACAGCACGATCTCCCAGTCGACGCGGCCTCGCAGCCTGCGCTCGAGCGCCTGGGCCGCGTACACCCCGGAGAATCCGCCACCCACGATCACGATGCGCTTCATTGGTGCCTGCCTCCTCGCGAGAACGTGTCGCGACCGTGTTTCGATCACCTGTCACTCCGCCGGTCACTACGCCCAGATTGGCCTGCGGTTACGATCGGCTCACTTGCTGGTCGCCACCCAGGTGCCGTCCCAGTCGGGCGGCGGCGGGGTCCCGGCCCAGCTCCGGCAGCGCGCGGCCAGGACCGCGCTCGGGCCGTCGACCGCGCACTCGGGGCGGGCGAGCAGCTCCAGCGCCCGCTCGAACGACCGCGCCTGGGCGGCGTGCAGGGCGGCTTCGTAGGTGCGAACGACGCACCCGTCGACGTCCTCCTCCGCGGACGATCCTCCAGGGGTCCGCTCCCCGCGCAGCTCGTGGACGGTGATGGCGCGGGACTTGCCCTTGACGGCCACCCGATCCACCTCGCGGAAGATGAACCCCTGGTCCACCACCGCCGCGCGGATCGATTCGCTCACCAGGATGGTCGTGCCGTAGAGCTTGTTCAGCCCCTCGAGGCGCGCCGCCAGGTTGACCCCGTCCCCCATCGCGGTGTAGCTGAGCCGCTCGGGCGCGCCGAAGTTCCCGACCAGCACGCGATCGGCGTGGAGCCCGAAGCGCGTCCGCCAGGCTGACAACCCAGCCGGCAGCCCGGCCGATCTCCACGAGTCCGAACCGCCGAGGGTCCGCGTGGCCCGGGCACACGCGAGCGCCGCTCGACAGGCCGCCGCGGGATGGGCCGGCACGGGACCGGGCACGTTCCACAGCACCATCAGCGCGTCCCCGATGTACTTGTCGACGATCCCCCCGGTCGCCTCCACCGCCACGGTCGCTGCCTCCAGGTACCGGCCGAGCGCCGCCGCCAGGGCATCCGGGGTCATCGCCTCGGCGTGGGTGGTGAAGTCGGCGATGTCGGTGAACATGATGGACACGTCGCACGGCTCGGCCCCCAGCACCGGCTCGTGGCCGCTCTCGTACAGCCGGCGGACCAGCCCGACCGGCACGTACTTGACCATGGCGCGCAGGGCCGTCTTGGCGCGCTCGACGCTCTCGAGCGCCCCGCGGATCTCGCGAAACGGCGAGCGCGCCCGCACGGCCGGCAAGGGAGCGAAGCGAAACTGCCGCATGCCCTCGGTCGAGGCGAGCAGGCTCGACATCCCACGCCCGACGGTGCGCGCGCCGATCGCGCCGGCCGCCCCGACGGCCGCCACCACCAGCACGAGCAGGGCGAGCAGCCGGTCGCGCGCCCGCAGCAGCCCGCCCACGTAGAAGCGCTCGGGCACCACCACGCCGACCAGCCATCGCTGGGCGCGGCCCTCGGCCAGCGGGACCAGCGTGATGAGGTACGGCTCACCGCCCACGACCCGCCGCGATCCCCCGGTTCCGCCGGCCCGGGCCCAGCCGAGGGCCGCCTCGACCGCCGGCGGGAGGGTGGTCGGCACCACCCGCAGATCGCCGTCCGGATCGGGCTGACCTGCGGGGTTCTGGGGCTCGTAGCGATCCGCCGGTTGCAGCCGGGTCACCAGGCGTCCGTCGGTATCGGTGATGAAGAGGCGGTGGGGATCGCGCCCCGTGGGATCGGCGGGTCCGCGGCCCATGCGCTCGAGGGTCTCGCTGACCATCCCGGCCCGCAGGACCCCGAGGAAGGTGCCGTCCGCTTCGAAGATGGCCTTCTGGATGGTGAGGGTCTTGCGCCGGCGCGGCTCCGGCAGATCGGCGTCGAAGGCGCTGTAGGCGATGTCGCTCCAGATGGCGGAGCCCCGCCAGTCCCGGTGCGCCGCGGTCCGGAAGGTGTCGTGCAGCGTGGGATCACCCGGGCTGCCGGCCTGCGCCTCGGGCAGAGGCTGGCTGACGGCGCCGACCTTTCCTGTCGGTTCCCTTGTGGCTATGATCCGTCCGCGCCCGCCCGGCGCCAGCACCATCGCGCCGTCCGGATCGTCGTGATCGAAGCGCCCCGAGGTCAAGGTCAGATCGGTGAGGCCATCGAGCGCGATCACCTCGCCGAGGAGATAGCGGCGCAAGCTCTCCGGATCGCGGGCTGTCACCGCGCCCGCCTGCTCGGCCTGCTCGAAGTCGGCGATGGCCCGCTCTCCGAGCCCGAGCTCGTGCTCGAGGGTGCCCGCCACCCCGGCGGCCGCGGCGCTCCGCGCGGAGTCTCCCAGGGTCACCACCGCACGACTGGCGGTCGCGAGCGCCACCAGCAAGACAGCCGCCGCCATCGACGTGAGAAGGCACACGGTGAGGGCGAAGAATCGCGGCAGCGTCATCGGATCCCTCCTTACGCCGAGCACGCGGACTGGTTACGATGCTCGGTGCAAGGTGCAGGGTGAGCCAGCCGGATCGCTCCGGAGCGATCCGGCGGTCCGCTCGTCACTGCACCGGGGAAAGGGCGTAGGAGCGACGACATGCCACATCGCACGCGAAACGACCAAAGGGTGGACGCCAGCCATGATGATCAGCGGTGGGAGAGCGGCGCGGCCGAACCCGAGCTCCGTCGCCTCGAGCAGGACCGCACCCGGGAGCGCAACTGGAAGCGGTTCGGGCCTTATCTCTCCGAGCGCCAGTGGGGCACCGTGCGCGAGGACTACTCGGAGGGCGGGACCTGCTGGGACTACTTCCCACACGATCACGCGCGACGCCGGGCCTACCGGTGGGGTGAGGACGGGCTTCTCGGCATCTGCGATCGCCAGGGCCGCCTGTGCTTCGCGCTCGCCCTGTGGAACGGCGCCGACCCGATCCTCAAGGAGCGACTCTTCGGGCTCACCGGGCCCGAAGGGAACCACGGCGAGGACGTCAAGGAGCAGTACTTCTACCTCGACTCGACGCCCACGCACTCGTACATGCGCGCGCTCTACAAGTACCCGCAGGCCGCGTTTCCCTACACGCGCCTCGTCGAGGAGAACCGGCGCCGCGGCAAGGCCGACCCGGAGCTCGAGCTCGAGGACACCGGGGTCTTCGACGATGGCCGCTACTTCGACGTCTTCGCCGAGTATGCCAAGGACGCCCCCGACGACATCCTGATCGCGCTCACCATCGCCAACCGCGGGCCGGAGGTCGCGCCGATCACCGTGCTGCCGACCGTGTGGCTGCGCAACACCTGGTCGTGGGGCCGCACCGGCGAAGGCTACGCCGATCGCGGGACCATCTGCGCGGTCGACGACGGGGAGATCGCGATCACCCACCCGGAGCTCGGGGCCTTTCGGCTCTCGCTGGAGAACGCGCCCGGCCAGCACCATCCGCCCGAGCTCGTGTTCACCGAGAACGAGACCAACGTCGAGGCGCTCTACGGCGCCTCGAACCGGACCCCGTTCGTCAAGGACGCCTTCCATGCGTACCTGGTGGAAGGCCACGCCGGGGCCGTGAACCCGGCCAGGAAGGGGACCAAGGCGGCCGGCATCCATCGATTGACCATCCCCGCCGGGGGAGAGGTCCGCCTGCGGCTGCGGCTCACGGGTGCCCTCGAGACGGCGGGCAGCCGAGGCGGCCGGCTCGGCGCCGTCGCCGCGGTCGACGAGCCCGGGGACCCGTTCGCCGACTTCGACGCGATCTTCGCCGCGCGCCGGGGCGAGTGCCAGGGCTTCTACCGGGCCAAGACCGGCCCGCTCACCGACGACGAGCGCGTGGCGGTGACCCAGGCCTACGCCGGCCTGCTGTGGTCCAAACAGTTCTATCACATCGACATCCGCGCCTGGCTCGAGGGCGATCCGGGACAGCCCCCGCCGCCCGCCAGGCGGGCGGGGGTTCGCAACTCCGAGTGGAAGCACCTGTACAACCGGGACGTGATCTCCATGCCCGACAAGTGGGAGTACCCCTGGTTCGCGGCCTGGGATCTGTCGTTTCACATGATCCCCTTCGCGCGCATCGATCCCGACTTCGCCAAGGAGCAGCTCGTGCTCCTCACGCGCGAGTGGTACATGCACCCGAACGGTCAGCTCCCGGCCTACGAGTTCGCCTTCGGGGACGTGAATCCGCCGGTGCACGCCTGGGCGGCCTGGCGGGTCTACAAGATCGCGGTCGACGCCCACGGCCACCGTGACCGGGTGTTCCTGGCCCGGGTCTTCAACAAGCTCCTGCTGAACTTCACCTGGTGGGTGAACCGCAAGGACGCCGAGGGACGCAACCTGTTCTCTGGGGGCTTCCTCGGCCTCGACAACATCGGGGTGTTCGACCGATCGCGTCCGCTGCCGACGGGAGGGCACCTCGAGCAGGCCGACGGCACCGCCTGGATGGCGTTCTTCTGCGCCACCATGCTCTCGATGGCGCTCGAGCTCGCCAGATCCGAGCCGGCCTACGAGGACATGGCCTCCAAGTTCTTCGAGCACTTCGTGCACATCACGGACGCCATGAACGCCCTCGGGGGCAAGGGCCTGTGGGACGATCAGGACGGGTTCTACTACGACAACCTGCACCTCGAGCAGAACGGGGTGGACACCGAGCGCCCGCTGAGGGTGCGCTCGCTGGTTGGGCTGTTGCCGCTGATCGCGGCCGAGGTGCTGGAGAACGAGATCATCGATCGCCTGCCGGCCTTCAAGCGGCGGATGAACTGGTTCCTCGAGAACCGCCCCGATCTGGCCGGTCGGGTGATCCGCAGCGGCAGCGACCACGAGCACATCCTGCTCGCCATCCCCTCGAGGGACCGGCTCGTCAAGGTGCTCGGATACATGCTCGACGAGAGCGAGTTCCTCTCGCCCCACGGGATCCGCTCGCTGTCGAAGGTGCACGAGAAGCGGCCCTACCGCTTCTTTCACGCCGGCGAGGAGTTCCGGGTGGACTACGTGCCCGGGGAGTCGAACACCGGCCTGTTCGGGGGGAACTCGAACTGGCGCGGGCCGATCTGGATGCCGGTCAACTACCTGCTGGTCGAGGCGCTCGAGCGCTATCACCACTTCTATGGCGACGCGCTGAAGGTCGAATGCCCGACCGGGTCGGGGCGGTGGCTCGACCTCGAGCAGGTGGCCCGCGAGCTGGCGGCGCGGCTCGGGGGCATCTTCCTCGCGGACGAGCGCGGGCGGCGTCCCTGCCACGCCGACGACGCGCGCTTCGCCACCGACCCGCACTGGCGGCAGCTGGTCCTGTTTCACGAGTACTTCCACGGCGAGACCGGCCGCGGGGTCGGCGCCAGCCACCAGACCGGCTGGACCGCGCTCGCCATCCGCTTCATCGAGGATCAGGCGCGAGCACGGACCGCTGCCCACGCGCCGCGCGGGCCGCTCGCCGAGGCCGCGCACGGTCACGTTGCGGTGGAGAGCCCCCACCACCGGCACCCAGCGTCGGCGGCCGTCCCATCGGAGGGTGTGGCGGCGACGACCATGTCGATTACGACGACGATGGCCCCGGCCCCGGGCTCGTGGGAGGCACCCTCGTGAACGACCGGCGGCGGGAGTGGCTGGAGACCGACGGGCTCGGCGGTTTCGCGTCCGGCACGGTGGCCGGCCTCCGCACGCGGCGCTACCACGGGCTGCTGGTGACGGCGACCTCGCCCCCGGCCGGCCGCAAGATGCTGGTGAGCGGCTTCGACGCGCGGGTCGAGACCCCTGGGGGCAGCTTCTGGCTGACGACCGAGAACTACGCCCCCGACGTGGTGGCCGGCGACGGCGAGCGGCACATCGAGAGCTTCGTCGGCGATCCCTGGCCCACCTGGACCTTCCGCCTGCCGGACGGCACGCGCATCGTGCACGAGGTGTTCGTGCGCGCGGGCGCGCCCGAGGTCTTCCTGTCCTGGCGCCTGCGCGCGGGAGCGGGGCCGCGGGCGCCGACCGGGGCGCCGGATCTCGGCTGGGCCCGGCTGCGGGTGCGGCCCTTCCTGGCCGGCCGGGACTTCCACGCGCTCATGCACGAGAACGGCGCCTTCTGCTTCGATCCCGAGGTGGACGGGGCCGCGCTGCGCTTCCGGCCGTACGGCGGCAGCGTGCCGGCCATCGTCGTGTCCTCGAATGGCAGTTACCGCCATCAGCCGGAGTGGTACCGTCGCTTCGTCTATTCCGAGGAGCGGGCCCGGGGGCTCGACTGCGAGGAGGATCTGGCGGCGCCCGGCGAGTGGACCTTCGAGCTCGGGGCGGCGGAGGCGGTCCTCGGTTTCGGGGCCGAGCTCGGCCCGCGCGAGCCGAACCGCCCCGGCGCCGCGGTGGCCCTGGCGACGGCGCGCGACGCCGAGCGTGTCCGGCGCGGGCGGCTCGGGGGCCCGCTCGATCGTGCCGCCGATCAGTACCTGGTCGCGCGGATCGGCGGACGCACCATCATCGCGGGCTACCCCTGGTTCGGCGACTGGGGGCGGGACACCTTCATCGCCATGCGCGGGCTGTGCCTGGCGCGCGGGCGGGTGCAGGAGGCCCTCGACATCCTCCTGGCGTGGGCCGGTCTGGTGTCGGAGGGCATGTTGCCGAACTGCTTTCCGGATGCCAGCGCCGCACCCGAGTACAACACGGTGGACGCGTCCCTGTGGTACGCCGTGGTGGTGCGCGAGGCCGTCGACGCGGCGGGCGCCACGCTGGCGGCCACCAACCGACGGCGTCTCGTGGAGGCGGTCGAGGAGATCCTCCTGCACCACGCGGCGGGTACACGGTACGGGATCCACGCCACCGAGGATGGACTGCTCGCGGCCGGGGTGCGGGGGCAGCAGCTCACCTGGATGGATGCCCGGGTCGACGGTCGCGAGATCACGCCCCGGATCGGCAAGCCGGTCGAGATCCAGGCCCTGTGGCTGAACGCCCTGGCGGCCGCCGTGGCGCTCGGTTGCCCTTCGTCGGGGCGCTGGGCGACCATCCTCGACGGCGGGCAGCGCGCCTTCGCCGAGCGATTCTGGGACGAGGATCGGGGCCACCTGCGCGACGTGGTCGACGTGGAGCACGTCGCGGGTGCCGTGGACGCGACCCTGCGCCCGAACCAGGTCCTGGCGGTCGGTGGCTTGCCGCTGGCGTTGCTGGGTGGCGCGCGGGCCGAGCGGCTGCTCGGGGTGGTCGAGGAGGCGCTGGTGACGCCGCTCGGGTTGCGATCCCTCGCGCCGGGCGCGCCCGGGTACCGGCCGCACTATGCGGGCGGGGTCGCGGACCGCGACGGCGCTTACCACCAGGGGACGGTCTGGCCATGGCTGATGGGTCCGTTCGTCGAGGCCCACGTGCGCGTCCACGGCGGCACCGCGGAGGCCAAGCGCGCGGCGCGCGTGCGCTTCCTCCAGCCCCTGATGCGGAACCTCGAACAGGCTGGCCTCGGACATCTCTCCGAGGTCGCCGACGGCGAGCCTCCGTACACCCCGGGGGGCTGTCCGTTCCAGGCCTGGTCGCTGGGTGAGCTGATCCGGCTCGATCGGGTGGTGCTCGCGCCCGGGATGACCGGGACGACGTCCGGTGTTCCAGGTGGAGCACCGGAGCGTCGGGTGGCCGCGACCACCGGCTTCGCGGGGGGCGGGCCGGCCACGGGCCTCGAGCGGGCGTAACCGCGAGCGGCGCGGGCGCGTAGGCGCAGGCGTAGTCGTCGTCAAGGACGGAGGAGACACATGGACACGAGAGATTACTTTTCGGAGCAGGGGATGCCGGAGCCAGAGGATCCCGCCTGCGCCGTCGTCAAGAGCCTGGCCGGTCAGAAGGCCATCGTGACGGGCGCGAACTCCGGCATCGGACGGGCGGTGGCGGTGGCGCTCGGCCACGCCGGCGCCGACGTGGTGGTGAACTACGTCTCGCGCGAGGAGGAGGCGGCCAAGGTCGTCGAGGAGATTCGCAGGTGCGGGGCCAAGGCCTTCGCCCACCGCGCCGACGTCAGCAGCGAGGCCGACGTGCAGGGCATGTTCGCGCGGGCCGTGGAGACCTTCGGCGCGGTCGACATCGTGGTGAACAACGCCGGATTGCAGAAGGACGCGCCGTTCGACGAGCTCACGCTGGCGGCCTGGGACCTGGTCATGAACGTGAACCTCAAGGGGCAGTTCCTGTGCGCGCGCGAGGCGGTGCGGGCGTTCAAGCGTCAGGGCGTCCGCAAGGAGATCTCGTCCTCGGCCGGCAAGATCCTGTGCGTGAGCTCGGTTCACGACGTCATCCCATGGGCCGGACACGTGAACTATGCCGCCTCGAAGGGCGGGGTGATGATGATGATGAAGTCCATCGCCCAGGAGGTCGCACCCCACCGGATCCGCGTCAACAGCATCTCGCCAGGGGCCGTGCGCACGCCCATCAACGTCGAGGCCTGGAACAACCGCGAGGCCTACAACGCCCTCATGAAGCTGATCCCGTACAAGCGCATCGGCGAGCCCGCGGAGATCGGCCGCGCGGCGGTGTGGCTCGCCTCCGACCAGTCCGACTACGTCACCGGCGCCACCATCTACGTCGACGGAGGCATGACCCTCTACCCGGGGTTCGAGACGGGCGGGTAATGGACGCGCCTTCGGCGCTCGCGGGAAAGGAAGGACCCCTCCCCGCGGGCCCCTCCCGGGGACGACGAGAGGCGGGTCCGGATCTGCTTCGCTGGTGCTGTCTCCGGTTGGCAAAGCCAACCTCCGATCAACCGAATGGAGGACGCGGCAGCGAGCCACGTCCCCGATTCAATCGCCGCGCGGGGACATGCGAGCGGCGGCGAGCCACGTCCCCGATTCAATCGCCACGGGGCCACGTGCGAGCGGCAGCGAGCCACATCCCCGATCCATGCAAGGGCAGTTGTCCTTCCGCGGCTCGCCAAAAGAGTTTCTCGGCCTGCCGAGGTAGATTCGGACCCATGCGCTCCTCATCCCTGCGGCGGACCCGCACTGCCGTCGTCACCGTCTCGTGCGTCGCCGTGGCGGCCGTCGGGCTCCACGCCGCGCGACCTTCCCCCGCGCGGGCGCAGGCGACGGCCGAGGCGCTGACCTGGGCGGAGGCCCGGGCCGCGGCCGAGCGTCGCGCCCCCGAGCGGGCGCTGGCCGCGCGCCGTGCCGCGCTCGCCGAGACCGACGTCGCGATCGCCCGCGCGCTCCCCAACCCGACCTTCACCGTCACCACATCCCGGCTCACCGCTCGCCTCGCGACCGGCGTGAGCCTGCCCATGCCGCTGTTCGGGCAGCGCCACCTCGCGACCGTGGTCGCGCGCGCCGACGTCGACACGGCTCTGCGGGAATCCGCGCTCGGACAAAGTGAGCTGAGATGGAATGCCACCATGGCCTGGATCGATGCCTGGGAGGCAGCGGCCCGGGCCCGGCTGGTCGCCCTCGCCGCGGCCGACGCCGACCGCTTGCTGGAGATCGCTCGCGCGCGCTTCGAGGCCGGCAGCGCCCCGCGCCTCGACGTGGTGCGCGCGACCGCCGACCGGGCGCGGTCCCACGCCGAGGCCGAGGGGGCGGGGCCGCTCGTGACGGCGGCGGCGGCCCACCTTGCGGTCTGGGTCGGGGCGGACCCGATCGCCCCGCCCCGGGTGGTGGGCGAGCCCGGCGTTCCGGCCGCGCTGCCGGACCTGGCGGTCCTGGTCGAGGCCCTCGCGCTCTCCCACCCGGCGCTCGAGCGCGACCGCGCGGAGGAGCGCGCCGCCACCGCCCGCGCCGATCTCGAGCGGCGGTTGCGTCTTCCGGTGGTCAGCGCGGATGTGATGGTGAGCCAGTGGGATCCGACCACCCCCGGGACCGACGTCCTCGCGGGCGCGTCCTTCGAGTTGCCAATCCTTGACCAGCGCGCGGGCAGCATCGCGCACGCCGAGCGCCAGCGCGACGTGTTCGCCGCCGCGCGCGCGCTCGATGACGCCCATCTGAGGGCCGACCTGGTGGACGCCTACCACCGGACCCGCTCGGGCGCGGGCCGGGCCCGCGAGATCGGGAGGTCGGCCTTGCCGGCCAGCGAGGAGGCGCGGGCCCTCACCGAGGAGAGCTACCGCGCGGGACGCGCGGATCTTTTGCGGGTCCTCGATGCGCAGCGGGCGGTCCTCGAGTTGCGTCTCGCGGAGCGCGAGGCCATCGGGGCCTGGGCCCGGGCCTTCGCGGATCTCGAGCGCGCCGTCGGCGCCGCTCTTCCCCAGGGTGCGTCCGATTCTCCGCCTTCGCCTTCGCCGTCGTCGTCGTCGTCGTCTCCTCCTCCTCCTCCTCCGCCTTGGCCTCCGGGTCCGTCCCCGCTCATGCAAACGGCCCATGCGGTTCGTTGACGGGATGGGCGGCCCCGCGCTGGTCTTCATCGCTCTCGTCTTCGTGCTCGCGGGGCAGGGCTGCCACCGCCCGACGCCAGCGGCCGCCTCTGCGTCCGAGGCGGCCGACGAGGGCGACGCCCCGGCGGGGCCGAAGCGCGTGCGCTGCGCTCCCATCGAGGAGCGCACCGTGCGCGACGTGCTCGAGGTTCACGGGGCGCTCGCACCCCTGCCCGATCGCGACGCGCAGATCGCCGGGCAGACCGCGGGGCGCCTCCTGCGGGTGCTCGTGCGCGAGGGTGAGCGGGTCGTCCGCGGGCAGCCGCTGGCGCAGATCGACGCCGCCGCCCTGCGCGACCAGGTGACCCAGGCCGGCGCCCAGCTGGCCAAGGCCCGCGCGGAGAGCCACCTCGCCGTCACCAGCCGCGACCGCGTCGCGCGGGTCTTCGAGCGCGGGATCGCCGCGCGCCAGGAGCTCGACGACGCCGAAGGTCGGGTCGCCACCACCTCCGCGAGCGAGGCCGAGGCACGGGCGTCGAGCGAGATGGCGCGTCGCCAGCTCGAGCGCACCACCGTCCGGGCCCCCCTGTCGGGCGTGGTGCTGCACGTGTTTCGCAAGTCCGGCGAGCTCGTCGACGGCACGCCCGCCACGCCCATCCTCGAGGTGGGCGATCCGTCGGCGCTGGAGCTGGTCGGCACCGCCACCGCCTTCGCGCTGGTCCACATCCAGCCTGGTGACGTCGCGCGGATCGAGGTGCCGGCCCTGCCGTCCTTTCCGTTCGCGGGCGTGGTGGCCGCGGTCTCGCCCGCGGTCGATCGCGCGACCGGGCTCGGGACCGTCCGCGTGACCCTTGCGGGCGGTGGCAAGGTCACCCCGCCGGTCGGGCTCACCGCCACCGCGCGGGTGGAGGTTGGGCAGCCGCGCCGCGCGGTGGTGGTCCCCACGGCGGCGCTGCGCGCCGCCATCGGACCCCGCGCCGAGCTGGTCATCTGCGGCACCGATCGCCATGCCCACGTGGTCGGGGTGGTCCGCGCCGGGCTCGGCCACACCACCACCACCACCACCACCACGGCCACCGACCCCGTATCCGCCGCGGCCACCGCCGACGGATTCGCCGAGATCGGCTTCTCCGAGGACACGGGAGCCCGGACGGCCCGTCCGGGAGCGCTGGTGGCGGTCGAGCCGGTACTCGGGCTCCTCGAGGGCGACAGGCTCGAGATCACCACCCATGACTGAGCCCGGCCCCAGCGCGCCCCGCGGGCCACGCGGAACGCGCGGACCAGGCGTCGGACCAGACGGACAACAGGGGTGGGCGGCCCGCCACGCCTCCGTCATCGTCATCGCGACCCTGGCGCTGGCGGCGGGTGGGGTCTACGCCGGCACCCGCCTGCCGAGCGGGATCTACCCCGAGATCGAGTTCCCGCGCATCGTGGTCGTGGCCCACGAGCGCGACGTCCCCCCGGGCGAGGCCCAGAAATCCCTCACCCGCCCCCTCGAGAACGCGCTCGCCACCGTCATGGGCGTGGAGCGCATCCGGTCGCGCACCATCCGCGGGTCGGTCGAGATGTCGCTGCAGTTCGCGCCCGGCACCGACATGTGGCGGGCCCTGCAGCTCACCGAGTCCCGGGTGGCCGAGGCGCGCGCCGATCTCCCGCCCACCACCGAGGTCAACGTCGAGCGCCTGACCACCACCTCCTTTCCGGTCGTGACCTTCAACCTGTCCGGCGACACCGTCGATCCGCGGCGCCTGCGAGAGCTCGCCGACCTGGTGCTGCGCCCGGCCCTGTCGCGCATCCACGGCGTCGGGCGCATCGAGGTGCTGGGGGGCGACGTGCGCGAGGTCGAGATCGTGCTCGACCCCGACCGCCTCGCGGGCCTCGGCCTCCGTCCCACCGACGTGGTGGAGCGCGTGCGCTCCTCCACCGTGCTCCAGGCGGTGGGGCGCTTCGACGAGTCGCGCGCGCTCGTCACAGTGATGGCCTCCGCCGAGCCGCGCCGACTCGCCGATCTCGAGCGGGTCCCGGTCACCACCGCCCCGGATGGAACGCCGGTGCCGCTGTCGGCGGTGGCCCGCGTGTTCGAGGGGGCCGAGGACCGCACGCTGCGGGTGGGCGGACCGCGGGGCGAGACCGTGCTCGTCAGCGTGAGCCGCCTTCCCGGCGCCAGCACACCCGAGGTGGTGGAGCAGGCCGAGCGGCTGGCGGCCGAGGTCGCCGCTGGGTTCCCCGCGGGGGTGCGGCTCGAGCCGGTCTACGATCAGGCGGCGCTGGTGCGGGAGTCCATGCGCTCGGTGCGCGACGCCATCGGGCTCGGCATCGGGCTCTGTGTGCTGGTGATCGGCCTCTTCCTGCGGGACGTCCGCGCCGGGCTGATCGCCGCCGTGGCGGTGCCCCTGACGCTCGCCATCAGCCTGCTCGTGGCGGCGCTGTGCCGCCAGAGCCTGAACCTCATGTCGCTCGGCGGTCTGGCGGTGGCGATCGGGCTCGTCATCGACGATGCCATCGTGGTCGTCGAATCGATCGGGCGCCGCCTCGAGCAAGGCGATGCTCCGGGGGTGGCCGCCGTGACCGGACCGCGCGCGCTCTTCGCGGCTCTGGTCGGCACGACGCTGACGACGGTGGTGGTGCTCGTGCCGCTCGCGTGGCTGGCGGGGCTGGTCGGCGAGTTCTTCACGGCGCTGTCCGTGACGCTGGGCGCGGCGGTGATCCTGTCGCTCGGCATCTCGCTCACCCTGATTCCCTGGCTGTCCGGCCGCTGGCTGCGCCCGCTGCGGACGTCGCCCCGGCGCGCGGTGCTGGTGCCGGGGTACGTGTGGCTCCTGCGGCGCGGCCTGCGTCTCCCGGGGTTGCCGGCGCTCGCGGCGCTGGGCCTGCTCGGCCTGCTCGCGCTCGGGTGGGTGGCGGCGAGCCGGGTCCCGAGCGGCTTTCTGCCGACCATGGACGAAGGCGCCTTCGTGCTCGACTACTTCCTGCCGGCCGGGACCTCCCTCACCGAGACCGATCGCGTGGCCCGCAAGATCGAGGGGGTGTTGCACGCCAACCCCGACGTCGAGACCTACTCGAGGCGCACCGGCGCGGAGCTCGGCCCCATCGCGGCGACCCAGGTCAGCCGGGGAGACTTCATGGTCCGCCTGAAGTCGGGACGGGCCGGCGACCACGACATCGATCGGGTCATCGCCGCCGTCCGGGCGCGCGTGGCGGCCGAGGTCACCGAGGCGCGCACCGAGTTCGTGCAGGTGCTGCAGGACGTGCTCAACGATCTGGCCGGGATCCCGCGCCCGATCGAGGTCAAGGTCTTCGGCGACGACGACGCGGTCCTGCGGCGCGTGGCCCAGGAGATCACCCGTCGCGTCGCCGACGTGCCGGGTCTGGTCGATCTGTACCCCGGGTTCGAGGATGAATCCCCCGAGCTGCGCTTCCGCATCGACGCGGCGGAGGCCGCCCGCTTCGGCAAGACCGCGAGCGACGTGGCCGCCGATCTCGAGACCAGCCTGCGCGGGACCAGCGCCGGGGTGTTCCGGCGATCGGCGGAGTCGAACCGCCCGCTCAACCTGCGCGTGCGCTACCCGGACGCGATCCGGTTCGCGCCCGAGGCGGTGGCCAACCTCGCGTGGGCCTGGCCGAGCTCTGGCGCTGCCGGGGCGTCGCCGGCAGCGCCAGGCGGGCCGGCGGCGAGCGCCGCGACCGCGCGGATCCCGGTGTCGGTGGTGGCGCCGCTCGAGCGGGTGGGGGTGGCGACCGTGCTCCGCCGCGAGAACCTGCGCGGCGTCGTGGCGGTCACCGGCGATCACGAGGGCCGGGATCTCGGCGCGGTCGTGCGGGACATCCGGGCGCGCCTGCGCGGGCTGGCCTTGCCCGAGGGATATCGGCTCGAGCTCGGGGGGCAGTACGAGAGCCAGCGGCAGACCACCTCGGAGCTGACGGTGGTGATAGGGTTCGGCCTCGTGGCGGTGCTCGTGGTCCTGGTCGCGCAGTTTCGTCGGGTGCGCCACGCGCTCCTGGTGCTCGGCACGGCACCCCTGGCCCTGGTAGGCGCGCTCGCCACGCTGTGGCTGTCGGGGGTGCCGCTGAACGCGTCGTCGCTGATGGGGTGCGTGCTGCTCGTGGGCCTGGTGGTCAAGAACGGTATCTTGCTGCTCGAGCAGTTCGAGCTCCTCGCCGCCGGTGGGCTGTCGGTGGAGGAGGCGCTGATCGAGGCGGGTGCGCGGCGCGTGCGGCCCATCTTGATGACCACCATCGCCACGCTGGCCGGACTCCTGCCGCTGGTGCTCGGACTCGGGGCGGGCTCCGAGATCCAGCGTCCGCTCGCGGTGGCGGTGATCGGCGGGCTCAGCCTGTCGACCATGGTCAGCCTGCTGGTCCTGCCGGTGCTGGTCCGCGTCGCATGGGCACGATCCGAGCGCGGGGTCAGGCTGCCGCCGTCATCGTCATCGCTGCTGGGGCTTGGGCTGGGGTTGGTCCTGGTCCTTCCCTTGATCGTGGGCGGATGCGTGCCTGGCTCGGGCGGGCACGTGGGGACCGGCACCGGCGGTGCCGGCGGCACTGGCGGCGCCGGCGTCGCGGGACATCCGTCGGTCGGCTCGGCCTCGGGCGGCGCGATGGGCGCCGTGTCCGGTGGCGGTGGCCGGATCCCCGGCGCCGATGCCGCCGCTGTCGATCTGGCCGCGGACACCCAAGCCGCTGCGGACGCGGGACCTTCCCCGCCCGAGGCCGGCTTCGATCGGGATGGAAACGGGAATGAGAGCGGGAATGGGGAGGGTGGCTCGGGCGGTGCCACGCTGCCCGGCTGGAGCCTGGTCTGGTCCGACGAGTTCTCCGTGGACGGTCCCCCCGATCCGGCGAGCTGGCAGTTCGAGACCGGCTTCGTCCGGAACATGGAGCTGCAGTGGTACCAGGCCCCGAACGCCGCCGTCGCGGGCGGAGTGCTGACCATCGAAGGGCGGCGTGAGCGGGTCCCGAACCCCGGATACCAGGCGGGCAGCGCCGACTGGCGCACGAGCCGTGCGTTCGCCGACTACACCTCGTCGTCGATCACCACCGCCGGCAAGCGGACCTTCACCTACGGCCGCTTCGAGGCGCGTGCCCGCATCGACGTGCGCCAGGGCAGCTGGCCCGCCTTCTGGACGCTCGGTACGACCGGAGGCTGGCCCGGCGGCGGCGAGGTGGACATCATGGAGTTCTACGCGAGCAAGGTCCTCGCCAACGTCTGCCGGCCGGCGGGCGGCACCTGCGCCTGGTCGAGCGGCATCCAGACGCTCGCCGACCTCGGGCCCGACTGGCCGAGCCAGTTCCACGTCTGGGCCATGGAGTGGGACGCCACCCGCATCGATCTCTTTCTCGACGGGAAATCCACCAACCACTTCGACGTCGCCGGTGCCGTGGGGGCGGGCGTCGTCAACCCCTACGTCGCGCGGCCGGTCTACTTGCTCTTGAACCTGGCGCTCGGCGCCAACGGCGGCGATCCCGCCGGCACCACGTCTCCGCTGAAGTACGAGATCGACTACGTGCGGGTCTACCAGCGGACGCCCTGACGCCCGCGATTCTTCAGCAACGACCTCTGGTCGCTTCGGCGGTTATCTCCGGCCGCTTCAATACGACCGGCCGTCGTTGTGCTTGACCTCGAGCTTGTCGACCTCGATCCCCTCGAGGCAACGGGCGTTGATGGCCACCGTCGCGGTGCCGTCGCGACCGATGCCCCGCGCGAAGGACTTGACGCCGCAGGTTCCGCAGAAGAGGTGGTGGATGGCGTGCTTGTTGAACTGGTAGTCGGTGAGGGCGTCCTCGCCCGACAGCAGCTTGAACTGACTCGCCGGCACGAAGCTCAGCAAGGTTCCGGTCCGCCCACACATCGAGCAGTTGCAGGCCATCACGGGCTTGGAGAGATCGAGCTCGGCCTCGTACCGGACACGCCCGCAGTGACAGCTCCCCACGTATGTCTTGAGTTCGCTCATGACGACAACGTAATATCAATTCATCCCACGCGCGAGGAGCACATGAACTTCAAGGATCTGTTTTCGGGGCAGGCCTCGAGCTACGCGCGTTTCCGCCCGCGCTACCCGGCCCCGCTCTTCACCTGGCTCGGGACCCTGGTCCCGCGCCGGCAGGTGGCGGTCGACGTCGGGTCGGGGAACGGTCAGGCCGCCACCGATCTCGCGGGCGTGTTCGAGCACGTGGTGGCCATCGATCCGAGCGCCTCGCAGCTCGCGCACGGCGAGGCGCTGCCCAACCTCGAATACCGCAAGGCCGCCGCCGAGGAGACGGGCCTCGACGAGGGCTCCGCGGATCTGGTGGTCGCCGCGCAGGCCTTTCACTGGTTCGACCACGCGGCGTTCTTCTCGGAGACGCGGCGGATCGTGCGTCCGGGCGGCGCGCTCGCGCTGTGGTGCTATGGGCTCGCGGCGGTCACGCCCGAGCTCGATGCCCTGGTGCACGAGCTCTACGAGACCGAGCTCGGCGCCTACTGGGAGCCCGAGCGCCGCCTGGTGGAGTCCGGCTATCGCACCATCGCGGTGCCGTTCGAGGAGTTGCCCACCCCGGCCTTCGCGATGGAGGTCGCGTGGACCCTGCCGGAGCTGGTGGGCTACCTCGGGACCTGGTCGGCGCTCCGCCTTTACCTCGAGAAGCACGCCGCCGACGGCGACAATCCCCTCGAGCGGATGTTCCCGCGCCTCGAGCGCGCCTGGGGGACGGCCACCAAGCGGCGCATCTCGTGGCCGCTCGGCCTGCGGGCCTTCCGACTCTGAGGGACCGCGGCGGGCGCGTGCCCCATCAGCGCAGCAGGCGCCCGAGACCGAGCACGAGCCTGGTGTAGAGGTTGTCACCGCGGGGCGCCCCGGTGACGCTGGGGTGACCCACGGTGCCGCCGACGTGCAGCTCGAGGTTCACGCGCAGGTCGGGCAGGCGCGGAACGTCGACCACCACGGCGCCGCGGGCGGCGCGCAGGCCAAGGTCGAGCACGGTGCGCGCGATCTCGGGGCGAGCGGCGAGCTCGGCCAGGGATCCGGCCGCTGGCTTGCGGGCGCTGGCGGCACCGCCGGTCGGGCGCGCGGAGTTGGCGCCGCCGCTCGCGGAGAGCGCCGCCTCGATCGCCCGGGCGTTCACCCGAGCGCCGCCCACCACCGCGTCGCCCACCAGGGTCAGGTGGCGGCGCGGATCGCCCGTGAGGCGCACGCCCGCGGAAGCCTGATCCACGCGGACGCCGGGCACGACGCCGAGCCGATCGACGAGCGCGCGCGCCGGGACATCCACGTTCACCACCTCGACCTCGGTGCCGCGGGGCTTCAGATCGAGGTGCCCGCCGGTCGACGTCACCGTCACCTGGCCCTGCCGGCCTTCCCCTGGCCCGCCATCGTTCGGGCCGCGCGCCGCGAGCTCGACACCGAGCCTGGTGAGCTCGAGGCGGGCCCCCGCGAGCCGCACCTGCGCGCCCGCGGGCATCCGAACGTCGAAGAGCGATCCGACCGGGTGAAACGCCAGCGCCCTGGCGATCGACACGCTCCCGGCGGCGGAAGGCAGGAACGCCACCCTGGGAGGCGCCATGCCCGGGGCGGAGCGGGCGACGGGCGCGGTGGCCCGCACCTGGAGCTCGAGGGCCCCCGCGAGCCGGTCGACCCACGGTGCTGCCAGCGGGGCCAGCGCTTCGAGCTCGAGGCGACCGGCGAGACGGCCCTCGGCCGCCACCGTGGCATCGGCACCGGGGCTTGCGACGTGTGCCGCCGACGCTGCCCCGGCGTAGCCCGCCCACAGCTCGAAGTGCCCGAGGTTGCCGCGCAGGTGGACCGGGCCGAGGGCGACCGGGCCGTCGCCGGTCTCCGCGTGAAAGAGCACGGGCCCTTCGGTGTGCAGCTCGACCGCCGGTGACGCGAGGGAAAGCGCCAGCTCCGAGAGGCGTGCATCGGCCGAGGCGGGCTGCCCCGGACGAACCCGCGCCGTCACCCGCCCCGAGAGCACGCCGGTGGCCCGATACCCGGCGGGAGCCGCGAGCCAGCGCAGCAGATCCGGCAGGAAGGGATCGAGGCGGACGCGCGCGAGCTCGACCGTGGCCTGCCCCGACGGCCCGCTTCGCCCCGGGGACAGCGCCGCGTCCACCTGGATGCCGTCGATGAGCCGGCCCACCACGTGGATGCCGCCGCAGGGCGCGGGCTCGACGTCGAGCCGTCCCGTCCCGAGGCCGTGCCCGCCGAAGGTGAGCGCATCGAGGGCCAGGGTCCCCGATATGGCCGGGGCCTCCGCGGCCCCCGCGAGACGCAGCTGTCCGGAGAGTCGTCCCCCGAATGGGGGTGCGGTGGCCTGCGCGAGCCCGGGGAGCCGGTCGACCGGGAAGTCGCGCACCGCGACCGCGAGGCCAATGCGCGGGCCCGAGGCCCCGGCGAACCCGATGGTCCCGCTGGCCTCGAGGACGCTCGCTTCCGGTCCCTCGAGCCTCACGCCCGAGAAGGAGAGGGCGCCGTCCTCGAGCACCAGGTCGAGCCGGGCGGGCAGCCCGAAGCGCTCGTTCAGCACCATGACCCCTCGGGGCCCGGGAAGCTCGAGCTCGACCGCGAGCCGTTGCAGCGGGCCTTGGACCCGGGCGCGCACGTCGAGATCGCCCCGGATGAAAGACACGCCCACCAGCCGTTCGAGCGACAACCGCTCCCCGCGCAGCCCGAGCTCGAGCAGCGGGTGATCGAGCCAGGCGAGATCCCGATCGTCGCGAATCGCGAGCCAGCCCTGCGCGCGCACCCGGCCGCCGAGGAGTGGGAGCACGAGGCCGGCGAGCTCGATCTTCCCGTGCGCGTAGCGGAGGCGGGAGAGATCGAGCGTCCACTCACGAGGCGCCGCGACCCCGGCGTCGCGATCCGGGGGGCGCTGGCTCACCCGGGCGCGCACGACCCGCGGCTCGCCCGAGCCCGCGGGTCGGGTGAGGGCGAGATCGAGCCCATCGAGCGACAGGGCGGGGCCCCGACCCGCGGCGGGCCCGAAGCGTCCGGCGAGCGTACCGTCGAGCGTACCGCGCAAGAAGGGCGCGAACTGACGTGGAACGAAGAGCTCGGGCACGAAGCCGACGAAGCTCGCCGATCCCACGAGATGGGCGGCGCCGGTGTCGAGGCCGACGTGCAGATCCACGGTGGCGCGGCCGGCGGTCGGGGAGGCGAGGGTCGCGCCAAGGCCAAGCTCGGCGAAGGGACCGGACAGGCGCAGCGTGAGCCTGGCGCCAGGCCCGAGGCGCAGGGGTGCTGGGAGGGTCGAGGACGTCGCCCCCGCCTGCGAACGCAGCGCGCCGAGCGCATCGGCGGCGTCGTCGAGGCGGGCGTCGAGGGTGAGCCCGGGTCGGCGCGAGGCGGGCGAGATCCCGTACACCCCCCGGAAGATTCCGGCGAGCTCGAGGCGCGACGCGCCCGTCGAGACGTCCGAGGCCTCGAGCGCGATGCTGTCGAGATCGGACGCGACGGTCGTCACGCGGTCGATGTTGGCGCGCTCGAACGGAAGCACGAGCGCGTGGGCGGCGTCGAGGATGCGCAGGCTTCCGGACCCGGTGGAGGTCGCGTGCGTCACCTCGAACGTGAAGCTCGGCTCGGCTGGGCGCAGCGCCAGCGCGCCGTCGCCGTGCACTTCGCGCAGCACGAGGCCCCACCCATCGAGATCGAATTCGACCTGCACCCCCTCGAGGCGGGCGCCCGGAGCGATCTCGAAGGCCCAGGCGCCACCCGCGGGGCCGCCGACGGGGCCCGCGTGCCGCCGGTCGCGCTGGCGGGCGGAGGGCCGCGCGTCGAACGCGGCCAGGAACCCCACCCCGGGTGCGCGGCGCATGCGGGCAAAATGCCAGTCCGCGTCCTCGATCAGGACATCGTGCAGGACGATCGCTCTGTGTGGCAGGTTCCGGCGGAGCTCCACCCGGGTCGAGATCCGGCCTATCCGCAACACCTCGCGACCTTCGGGGTCGATCACCCGCACGTCGTCCAGGATCACCCGCGCCGGCCGCTGGCGGACCAGGTTGATTGCCGTTGACCACGTCCACCGTCCGCCGCCGACCTGGATCTCCCCACGCAGCTCGGGAAGCGCGCGGTCGATGGCCCAGCCGAGGCGTGGTCCCCTGAGCAGCCACGGCGACAGGGCGACCAGGACGAACCCGGCGGTGACGAGACTGATCAGGGCGACCAGGGCGACCACACCCACACGCGACCGCCGCGG
>Ga0265318_10000251_pt1 | contig 46650 bp, 39 predicted proteins | sample 4821metaG_FD_192431 | JGI IMG/M metagenome (GOLD analysis project Ga0265318, IMG submission 192431) | Rhizosphere microbial communities from Carex aquatilis grown in University of Washington, Seatle, WA, United States - 4-8-21 metaG | ecosystem: Host-associated > Plants > Roots > Rhizosphere >... | reverse complement strand
AAGGACGCGTTCCGGACGGCGCCGTCACCGAGCTTGAGCTCCTCCATGAGGGCGAGCCCGAGCCCCATCACCGTCCCGCCTTCGACCTGTCCCGTCGCCCCCTGCGGGTTCATCACGCGGCCGGCATCCTGCACCGCGGCGATCTCGACGACACGGACGAGGCCCAGCTCCGCGTCGACCTCGACGACGGCGCGCTCGGCCGCGAACGCGAAGCCGACATGCGGATCGCCCTGTCCGTGCTCGTCGAGCTCGGTCGTTCTCCGGTGGTGATACGTGTACGTGCGCGTGATCGGCTCCTCCAGCGGCCCCTTCGCGAGCTCCTGCTTGATCTCCGCGCAGGCGCCGAGCACGGCGCCGCCGCTCATCGTCGTCTGCCGGGAGGCGGAGGTGGAGCCGGCCGAGCCGCTCTCCGTCGTCGCGGGCTCGACGACGACGTCCTCGACGTCGAGCTCGCTGCGCACGATCTGCGCGAGCACCGTGTAGAGCCCCTGCCCGTACTCGACGGCGGCGGTGCGGATGCTCGCGACGGGACCGTCCGGCCCCAGGCGGAGCGTGACCGTCGCCTCGGCGGCGTCGTCGAAGCCTTCGCTGTACGCGATGTTCTTGTAGCCGACGGCGTAGCCGACGCCGCGCCGCAGCGACTCGCCGCGGCTCACGTTGCCGGCACCGCCCGGGTACGAGATCGCGTCGCGGCCGGACGCCGGCTCGTCGGGCGGCATGGGGATCGCCTGCAGCTTCTCGATCACCTCGCGCACGGGCGCGGTCCCCGTGATCACCTGGCCCGTCGGCAGGACGGAACCGGTGTGCAGCGCGTTCTTCAACCGCAGCTCGAGCGATTCGATCCCGAGCTTCTTCGCGAGCTCGTCCATCGCGCCCTCGTAGGCGAAGCAGAGCTGCGGCGCGCCGAAGCCGCGCATCGCTCCGCACGGCGGGTTGTTCGTATAGACGACGGTTCCCTCGACGCGCACGTTCGGAACCTCGTACGGCCCCGGGGCGAACGTCGACGCGTTCGAGATCACCGCGGGCGACGACGAGGCGTAGGCGCCGCCGTCCAGCAGCAGGCGCACGTCGCAGGCGACGAGGCGCCCGTCGCGCATTGCGCCGTAGCGGATCCACGTCCGCGAGGGGTGGCGGTGCACGTGCCCGTGGAACGACTCCTCCCGGCCGTACGACATCCGCACCGGCCGTCCCGTCTTCAGCGCGAGCAGCGAGGCGTGGATCTGCATGTGCACGTCCTCGCGCGAGCCGAACGCGCCGCCGACGCCGGCGAGCGTGATCCGCACCTTCTCCTCGGGCAGGCCGAGGCACGGCGCGATCTGCTGCCGGTCGACGTGGAGCCACTGTGTGGCGACGTACAGGTCGATGCCGCCGTCGGACGCCGGCACGGCGAGTCCGGCCTCGGGGCCGAGAGCCGCCTGGTCCTGGGTGGCCGTCTCGTAGTAGCCCTCGACCCACACGTCCGCTTCGACGGAGTCGGGCTCGCCGTGGACGATGTGGACGTGGCGGAGGATGTTGCCGAAGTCGTGCACGCGCGGCCCGTCGGGGCGCAGCGCCTCTTCCATGTCGGTCACCGGGACGAGCGGCTCGTAGTCGACGACGATCGCCAGCGCGGCCTGCCGCGCCTCCTCGAGCGACTCCGCCGCAACGATCGCGACGGGCTCGCCGACGTAGCGGACGACGCCGTCGCCGAGGATCGGCTGGTCGCAGAACTCGAGCCCGAACGTCCGCCGGGCGGGCAGGTCGTCGGCGGTCAGCACGGCTGCGACGCCCTCGCCGCGGCGGGCCGCGGAGACGTCGATCGAGCGGATCCGCGCAGACGCGTACGGACTGCGGAGCGTGAAGCCCCAGAGGCTGTTCTCCGCGTCGAGGTCGCTGCCGTAGGCGAACGCGCCGGTCACCTTCGGGATGCCGTCGACGCGGCGCGCGCTCGTGCCGACGCCGCTCCGGGTCGGGACGACGGTCGTGCTCACGAGGCGAGCTCCGCGGCGGCGAGGTGCACCGCGTCGAGAATCTTCTGGTAGCCGGTGCAGCGGCAGAGGTTGCCGGCCAGCGCCTCGCGGATCGTCTCGTCGCTGGGCTCCGGGTTGCGCTCGAGCAGGTCGACTGCGGCGACGACCATCCCCGGTGTGCAGAAGCCGCACTGCACTGCGCCGGTGGCGAGGAACGCATCCTGCACCGCGTGCAGCCGGTCGCCCCCGCCGAGCGACTCGACCGTGCGCACGACCGCGCCGTCGGCTTGCACCGCGGGCACGAGGCAGGAGCAGACGAGCTCCCCGTCCACCCAGGCCGAGCACGATCCGCACTCGCCCTGCTCGCACGCGTTCTTCGAGCCGGACAGCCCGAGCTCGTCGCGCAGCAGCGCGAGCAGGCTCGCGCCGGGCCAGACGTCGACCTCGTGCTCGAGGCCGTTCACGGTGGTGTGGATCTTCATGCGGCCGGCCTCCGGTCTGCGAGCGTCCACAGCAGCGCGCGACGGGCGAGCACCTCGACGACGTGGCGGCGGTACGCGGCCGAGCCGCGAACGTCGTCGATCGGCTTCGCCGCCGCGGCCGCGAGCCGGCCGAACTCCGACACCGCGCTCTGGGGCAGCTCGCTCTGCGGGTCGTCCCACGGGATCGCGCCGGCCGCGAACGCCTCCGCTTCGGGCGCGCGCACGATGGTCGGGGCGACCGATCCGAGCGCGACCCTGACCGCACGCGCGTCCTCGTCCAGCTGGAGGCAGAGGCCTGCGATTGCGATCACCATCGCGTTGCGCGTCCCGACCTTCGCGAAGGATCCGGGTCCGTGCGCAACGTGCCATTCGACGCCGAGGACGAGCTCGTCCGGAGCGAGGGTCGTCTGCTTGGGCCCCGTGAAGAAGGCGTTCCACGCCTCGCGCCGGGTACCCCTCTGCGAGCCGGCGACCACGGTCGCGTCGTAGGCGGCAAGCACGGGAAGCGCGTCGCCGGCCGGCGAGGCGGTTCCGATGTTGCCGCCGATCGTGGCGCGGCTGCGGATCTGCGGGGAGCCGACCGAGCGCGCGGCCTCGACGAGCGGCCGGAACTCCGCGAGCTCGCGGGCGATGCGGGCGAAGGTCATCCCGGCGCCGACGAAGACGGTGCCGTTCTCGCGCCGGCAGGACTTCAGCTCCGCGACGCGCGAGAGGTCGAGCAGCGCAGGCGGCCGCGCACGGCCGAAGTTGACGGCGACCATCAGGTCGGTGCCGCCCGCGACCGGCACTGCGTCGGGATGGGCCGCGCGCAGCGCGAGCGCTTCCTCGAGCGAGCGCGGAAGCAGTGCGTCCATCAAGCAGGCACCACCGCGAAGGCGTCGATCATCGCGGAGACGTCGTCGCCCAGCGGGTACAGCACGGGGCACGTGCAGCCGGCGTCGACGTACTCCTGCACCTTCGCGCGGCAGTCGTCGGCGGTGCCGGAGGCCGTGATCAGCTGCACGACGTCGTCCGGCACGAGCTTCATCGCCCTCTCGATCTGTTCCGGAGTCGCCGGCCAGGTGAGCACACGGCCGATCTCTTCCAGCAACTCTTCGCTTACTCCGCTGGCCTTCATGATATGCGGCTGCTGGCCGAGGTACTGCGCCACGAGCTCCCGTGCGCGATCGAGGGCCACGGAGCGGTCGGCGTCGAGCGAGCAGACGACCAGCTGGGGCCGGTCGACGTCGTCCACCGTACGGCCGCCGCGCTCGGCTCCGACGGCCAGATGCTCCATCGCCTCGCGGTTGTAGGCGGGGCCGACGAGGTAGTTGAGCAGGACGCCGTCGCCGATCTCGCCGGCGAGCTCCATCATCTTCATCGCCGTCGCGCCGATGTAGATCGGCACCTGCTTCGGCGAGCGGTCGCCGTGGACGATGTCGATCTCGACGTCGTCGAGGTGTACGAACTCGCCGTCATACGTCACGCGCTCCATCGCGAGCAGCCGCCGGGTTGCCTCGACGGTCTCGCGCATGCACTGGAGCATGTGCGTCCGGTGGATGCCGACCTTCGCCGCGAGCGGGTCCCACCACGCGCCGACTCCGAGCTTGACCCGTCCGGGGGCGAGGTCGTCGAGCGTCGAGAAGGTTGCGGCGAGCAGCCCGACGTTCCGCGTCCACGTGTTGACGACGCCGCTGCCAATGCCGATCCGCTCGGTAACGGCGGCGAACGCGGCCATCGGCACTGTCGCCTCGCGCACGAGCCGGCTCTCCGCCTGCCAGACGGCTTCGAAGCCCGCCTGCTCGGCGAGCTGCGCGTAGTGCATGCCGTCCCGGATCGGATGCTTGTCCTGGAGGTAAAGCGCGACGCGGTCCATCAGGAACCTCCACTTGGTTCGAACGGGTGAGGGCGGACGCCGTCGAGGCGCCGCCACAGGAGCTCCGCCTGCGTGCGCGCGCCGGCGGCCAACTCGTCGGCGTCGACGCGGATGAGGCGGCGGTTTCTCACGGCCCAGCTGCCGGCGACCATGACGTCGCGGACGTGGCGGGACGAGAGCCCGAACGTCCAGTGCCCGGCGAAGCTCTCCGCGTTCAGCGGCGCGGGCGCGGGATAGTCGAGCACGACGAGATCGGCGGGCGCGCCCTGCTGGAGCGTGCCGAGCAGCGGCTCGCCGAAGAGGCCGGCGGCGAGGCGGGCCGATTCCGCCAGCCGCGCCAGGGGCCAGTCGAAAGGGGCGCCGAGATCGTCTTCGCGCAGGCGGAAGTACGCGGCGTGCGACTCCTCGAACATGTCGGAGCCGATCCCGTCCGTCCCGAGCGCCAGCCGGCCCTGCAGCTTCTCGACGCGGGCGCGGCCGATCGAGTTGTTCATGTTCGAGCGGGCGTTGTGGACGACCGTCGCCTTCGCCGCGCCGATCGCGGCCGTCTCCGCGTCGTCGAGGTGGACGCCGTGCGCGAGCAGCGTGCGCTCGCCGAGCGCCCCGGCGCGGGCGAGCCGCTCCACGACGCGCGTTCCGTGCAGGGCGAGCGCGTCGCGCTCGTCGGCGCCGTCCTCGGCCGCATGGATGTGCAGGCCGGTTGCGAACTCGTGCGCGACGCCGGCACAGGCGGCGAGCGTCTCGTCGCAGAGCGTGAACGAGGCATGCGCGCCGACGAGGCCGCGTGCGAGCGGCGGCTGCTCCCGGCGCACGCGGTCGAGCCAGCGCCGGTTCTCCGCCAGGCCGGCACGCGCCTGGGCGAGGCCGTCGCGGTCGGTCGTCTCGTAGCAGAGCACCGAGCGGACGCCGAGCGAGCCGAGCGCGTCGGCGATCACGTCGAGCGAGCCGTCGATTGCGTTCGGAGACGCGTGATGGTCGACGAGCGTCGTCGTGCCCGAGAGGAGCGCCTCCATCCCGCCCGCGAGCGCCGACGCCCGTACGGACTCCTCGTCGAGGGCGCGGTCGAGCCGCCACCACACGCGCTGCAGGATCTCGACGAAGTTGCGCGGCGGCTCGAGCGCGTACGGCATCCCGCGCGCGAGCGCGGAGTAGAGGTGCGTGTGCGCGCAGACGTTTCCCGGCATGACCAGGACACCCTCGCAGTCGAGCCGTGCGCCCTCTCGGGGCGCGGCGATGCGGCCGTTTGCGATCCAGAGGTCGCCGGCGTCGAGCCGGAGGGGGTCGAGCGACGTGACGATCACGTGTGGGCTCGGGTCAGATGCGGCACGGCCGCCAGCGCGGCCGGCGAGTCCTTCATCGGCAGGCGCGTGCGCCGGATGCCGTCGAAGGCGTACAGCGCGCCCGCCACGGCCGCCGCGGTCGGGACGAGAGCGGCCTCGCCGACGCCCTTCGCGCCGTAGGGCCCTTCCGGCTGCGGCACCTCGACGAGGATGCACTCCACCGGCGGCATCCCGCTCGGCGGGACGATGTGCAGCGACTTGAGCGTCTCGGTGACGGGGATGCAGCGCTCGACGACGAACTCCTCCGACAGCGCCTGGCCGAGGCCCATGTGCAGCCCGCCCTCGATCTGCCCCTCGATGAGCGTCGGGTTGATCGCCTTGCCGACGTCGTGCGCGGCGACGATCTTCTCGATCCGGCCCTCGTCGTCGAGCAACACGACCTGCGTCGCCCACGCGTACGCGATGTGCGTCACCGGCTCGTCGGCGTCGTTCGCCGTCGTCCAGTCGACCTTGAACCTGCCCTCGAACTCCTGTCCGGCCAGACTCTCCAGCGCGTTCCCGTTCAGCGCCGCCTTCACCTTCCGGGCCGCGTCCATCACCGCCCGGCCGCCGAGGACGGTCGCGCGCGACGCGGTCGTCTGCCCCGTCTCTAGCTCGCGCTCCGTGTCGACGAGCACGTGCACCTGCGCCTGCGGCAGTCCGAGCTCCTCGCACGCGATCATCTGCAGCACCGTGTGCACTCCCTGGCCCATCTCCGTCCAGGAGTGGTAGAGCGTGACGGTGCCGTCGGCCTCGGGCCGCAGGATGACGTGGCCGCCCTCGGGGACGCCGTTGCCGATTCCGGTGTTCTTCAGGCCGCACGCGATCCCGGCGTAGCGGCCGCCGCGGTACGCGTCGCGCACCGCGAGCAGCGTCTCCTTCACGCCGACGCCCGGCCCGAGCTTCTGGCCCGTGCCGGTGCGGTCGCCGACGTCGAGCGCGTTGCGCCAGCGCATCTCCCAGCCGTCGATGCCGACCCGCTCTGCGAGGACGTCGAGCATGCCCTCGACGGCAAAGTTCGACTGGTTGACGCCGAAGCCGCGCATCGCTCCGCACGGCGGGTTGTTCGTGTAGACGGCCGTCGCCTCGACGTCGACGTTCGGAACCTTGTAGGCGCTGCAGGCGTGGCCTGCGGCGCGTTCGAGCACCTTGTCGCCGACGCTGGCATACGCGCCCGTATCGCCGACGATCCGTGCGCGCACCGCGGTCAGGTGCCCCTCGGCGTCGCAGCCGACCGTGTACTCGAGCCACATCGCGTGCCGCTTGGCGTGGAAGCGGAGGCTCTCCTTGCGCGAGAGCGTGAGCCGCACCGGCCGCGCGGTGGCGAGCGCGAGCAGGGCTGCGTGCCCCTGGACGTTCAAGTCCTCCTTGGCGCCGAAGGCGCCGCCGGTCGTCGTCTGGGTCACGCGCACCTGCTCCTCGGGCACGCCGAGGAGTCCGGCGATCTGGCGGCGGTCGTCCCAGATGCCCTGGCCCTGCGAGTACACGCGCAGCGGGCCGTCCGGCTCGGGAACGACGAACGCCGACTCCGGCTCGAGGAACGCGTGCTCGATGAACTGCGTCCGGTAGCTCTCCGTGGCGACGTGCGCGGACGCGGCGAGCGCCGCGTCGACGTCTCCGCGCTGGACGCGCGAGACCGAGAGGACGTTGCCCCCCGGGTGGAGCTTCGGCGCCCCGACCGCGAGCGCCTCGAACGGATCGGCGACCGGCTCGAGCACCTCGTACTCGACCTCGATCAGCTCCGCCGCCTCGCGGGCGGCGTGGCGCGTCTCCGCAGCGACGACGGCGAGCACGTCGCCGACGTACGCGGTGATCTCGCCTTCCGCGACGAGCTGGCGCCAGTCCTTCGTCAGCGAGCCCTGCATCCGATCGCCGGCCACGTCCGCCGCCGTGAGGACGGCCACGACCCCCGGGTGGGCCTTCGCCTGCGCCGTGTCGATGCGAAGCACACGCGCGCGCGGGTGCTCGGCGAAGCGCAGCGCGCCGTGGACGAGCCCCTTGGCCGTCATGTCTCCGACGTACGTCTTGTCGCCGAGTGCGAGGTCGGCGGCGTTGTACCGGGCGCTGCGCGAGCCGACGCGCCCGCTCGTGTCGGGCACGGGCAGCGGCTCGCCGCGCCGTGCTGCGGCGACGAGCTGGATCGCGTCCACGATCTTCACGTAGCCCGTGCAGCGGCAGAGGTTTCCGAGCAGGGCGCGCGCGATCTCATCCCGGGAGGGATCGGGATTCTTCTCGAGCAGCGCCTCCGCCTTCAGCACGATGCCGGGCGAGCAGTAGCCGCACTGCGACGCGCCGGCGGCGACGAAGCAGTCGGCCCACGTGCGCCGCTTCTCGTCGGGCAGCCCCTCCTGCGTCATGACGTGCTTTCCCTCGACGCGCGACGCCTTCTGCGCGCAGGAGACGACCGCTTTCCCGTCGACGATCACCGTGCACGCGCCGCACGAGCCCTCGGGCGCACAGCCGTCCTTGACGGAGCAGAGGCCGAACTCCTCGCGCAGCAGCTCGAGCAGGCTCTCGCCTTCCCGCGGACTCGCAGTCACGCGCTCGCCGTTGAGGGTCAGCTCCATCGCTTATTCCATCGCGCCGAGCACGAGGGACAGGAGCGCCATCCGCAGCACGACGCCGTTGAACGCCTCGACCCAGTAGCGCTGGTGCCGCGTCGCATCCACGTCTGCGGGCAGCTCGTCCATGCGCGGCAGGCTGTGGAGGATGATCGACTCCGGCTTCGCCTTCTCGCGCAGCAGCTCGCGCGTGACGCGATAGGCCTCCGGGGTCAGGGCGAGGTCGCCGCCGCGCTCGACGCGCGACTGCGTGTAGTCGGCCTGCACCACGGGCTCCATGTAGATCACGTCGCACTCGGCGATCACGTCAGCCGTGGAGGGAGCCTCCTCGTACATGACGTTGAGGTCGTCGAGCTCGGCCTTGAACTCCGGCAGCAGCGTCATGTCGGGCGGGCCGACGACGTAGGCCTTCGACGCGAACTGCGACATCGCGTACAGGATCGAGTGCATCGTCCGCATGCGCATGTCGCCGACGAGGAGGAACGTGAGCCCGTCGAGCGTCCCGAGCTCGGTCTTGATCGTGTACAGGTCGGTCAGGACCTGCGTCGGGTGCTCGCCCCAACCGTCACCGCAGTTGATCACCGGCACCGACGACCACTTGGCCGCCTCGGCGGGCGCGCCCTGCTCGAAATGCCGCATCGCGATCACGTCGGCGTAGAACTCGAGCATGTGGATCGTGTCCTTCATCGACTCCTGGTAGAAGTCGCCGGCCCGCGTCATCTTCGCGTCGGAGAACCCGAGCACGTGGCCGCCCAGCCGGTGCATCGCGGCCTCGGTCGACATCCGGGTTCGCGTGCTGGGCTGGTAGAACGCCGTCAGCAGCGTCTTGTCGGCAAGCAGATCGATGTTGCGGCGCTTGCGCGCGATCGGCGCGAGCTCGTCGCACACCTCGAAGACGCGCTCGAATTCGTTTCTCTCAAATTCCTTGAGCGACAGGATGTCGCGGCCGAGAAAGCTCCTCATGTCTCCGTCCCTTGTCGTCGTTTACGTCGGACCGGCTGACGCCGGTGAAAAGCAATGCGACGCGTTCGTCGTCGCCGACGTCACCCGCCTCGCGTAGTGCAAGCAGTCCGGCCAGCCCGCTCGAGCCCGTCGGGTCGACGGCGATGCCCGTGGCCTCCCGGGCGAGCGCATTCGCCCGCTCGAGGGTGCTCTCGCCCACGACGAGCGCAGTGCCGCCCGTCGTCAGCATCGCGTCGACGACGGCGAGCCAGTCGTACGTCTCGTCGTCGAGGATCCCGTGGGCCACGCTGTGCGGCTCCTGCTCCCAGGGCCACATGAACTCGGAGCGGTGGTGAGAGGCGTAGAGCAGGGCGCCGGGAGCATCGTGGGCGACGACCAGGTCGAAGGCGCGCTTCAGCGGCCAGGCGGCCTCGGTCTGCACGGTGTCGAGCCGCGGGCGGGTGTCGCAGGCGCCGAGCGCATGCGCGTCGCGGAGGCCGTGGCTGCACGCGCTGGCGAGCGCGCCGCCGCCGACCTGGACGATCAGCCGCTCGACCGGCTCGCCGGTGGATGCGATCTCCCAGGCGAGCGTCTCGCCGCCCTCGACGGCGAGACCGTTGAGGTTGCCCTGGCACGTGAACGGCAGCGCGCCTTCGCCGAGCGCCTGCTGCAGCCGCAGCACGGTCGGGTCGCCGGCGACGCCGGCCGTGCGGGGGCAGACGGTGACGGAAGCGCCCAGCTCCTCGAGCCGCCCGAGCACGAGCGGGTCGGCGTCGACAGGGACGAACACGCGGAGCGTGCGCTCGCCCGCAGCCGCGACGACCGCCGCAGCAAGCGCGGCGTTGCCGCAGCTCGCAATCGCGAGATCGGGCCTCTCCGCCGTCCGGCCGAGACGCTCGACCACTTCGAGGTACACGAGCACGCCGAAGAGATGGCGGGCCTTGTGCGAGCCGGACACGTTGCCGGTCTCGTCCTTGACCCAGACGCCGCCGTCCGGCGAGAAGCCGAGCCGCTCGCTGAGCTCGCCGCTGCGGCCGAAGGGCGTCACCGTGAAGCCGTGGCCGTCGACCGCGGCGATGCGCTCGTCGAGCCTGCGGACGAGCGCGCAGAACTCGGCGTCGCCGATGCCGCCCTCCGCGGCGACGTGGTAGGCGTGCAGCAGCTGCCGGTAGCGGATGAACGGGTTCGGCTCCTCGTCGCCGGCGGGGAACCGGACGCGGGTCGTGTCGAGCGCGCGATGGAGCACGTGGTCGACATCCCCCCGTCCCGAATGCGGGCACGCGAAAGGAAACGGCTCGCCGGGATCGGGCTCGGCGCCGCAGCCCGCGCAGACGAGACGGGTGACGCCCGGCGTCATAGCCCTGCCACGACGCCGGTGCGCGCGTTGAAGTCGTCGATCATCTCGTCCCAGACCGTGGCCTGCGCGCGGGTCTCCTCCCAGAAGGACGGCTTGCGGCGGGCCTGGAAGTCCGCGAGCGAGACGCCCTGCTGCTCGACCCACGTGTAGTAGCCGAGGTTGAAGATCCGCTCGCGCTCCTCGTGCGTCAGCTCACGCAGGTGGTCGGTCGCCGCACCGAGCAGGTGCTCGCCGAACACTTCACCTGCGGCGACGTCGTCGAAGCCGTCCGGGAAGTACTTCGCGAGTGCGAGCTCGCGTTCGCTTCCGTACATCGCGGCGCCGTCGGTGGCCACGGTGACGATCACGTCTTCGGCGCCCATGCCGAAGTGCTTCGCGGTCTTGATCGCGGCGAGGACGTTGCAGATGCTCGAGAGGCCGAATGCCGGCAGCTGCTCGAGGACGGCGTCGGACACGTGACGGCGGCCGGCGAGGTGCGCGCGGCCGACCTCCGTTCCGAGCAGCACCCCGAGCCTGTCGGTTGCGCGGTCGGAGACCGCGACCGCCACGTCGGTGTTCAGCACGTTGTGGATCAGCGGGATGTGCTTGTCGCCGATCCCCTGGATGTTGTGCTCGCCGAAGCCGTTGTAGAGCATCGTCGGGCACTCGAGCGCCTCGACGGCGACGATCAGCGAGCCGTAGTGCTCCTTCAGGTAGTCGCCGGCGGCGATCGTCCCGGCCGAGCCGGTCGCCGACGTGAACGCGCGGAGTCGGAGTCCGGGCTCGGCGGCCTGGAGCGTCTCGAACACGCGTCCGAGCGCGGCGCCGGTGGCGAGGTAGTGCGCGATGTGGTTCCCGAACTCGGCGAACTGGTTGAAGATCACGTTCTCGGGGTCGGCCTCGAGCTCGTGGCACTTGTCGTAGATCTCCTTGACGTTGCTCTCGGTGCCGGGCGTCCGGATGATGTCGTCCTGGTCGACGACCCAGTCCTCGAGCCAGGCGAAGCGCTCCCTGCTCATCCCCTCGGGGAGGACGGCGACGCCGCGGCAGCCCATCAGGCGCGAGATCGCGACCCCGCCGCGGCAGTAGTTGCCGGTGGAGGGCCAGATCGCGCGGTTGCGCGTCGGGTCGAACTGCCCCGTGACGAGGCGCGGCGCCAGGCAGCCGTACGCGGCCAGCACCTTGTGCGCTCTGATCATCGGAAAGCGGTCGCCGAGCGCGACCACGATCTTCGCGTCCACGCCGGTGAGCTCGCGCGGCAGCACGACGTGGTCGGGGACGGCGGCGACGGTCTTCCGGTCGCTGCCGTTGAACCAGTGGACGCGGAACAGGTTCAGCGGGTGCGCGTCGTCCGGGCCGACTCCGGCCAGTAGCGGCGCGATCTTCGCGGGGATCCGGCTCGGATCGGCGAGCTGCGCGAAGGTCGGCAGCGCCACGCCCGCGTCGCGGAGGCAGGCGGCAGCCCGCTCCAGCACGTTCGCGTCGACGATCTCGGGGTCTGCGGCGGGGCGCTCGGTCTGCACTGTGGCCTCCTCAGGGGGACACAGGCACGGTACGGGCCGCCCGAACGGCCTTCGTCAGGGCCGGGCCGGAACCCCTATCCGGGTAAACACCGAGGCCCCGCGGCCATCCGACTAGAGGGCGAGCGGCACCAGCTCGAAGCGGTCGACGTCAATGAGGCCGCGGTCGGTGATCTTGAGCGAGGGGATCACCGAGAGGGCAAGGAAGGCCAGCACCTGGAACGGGTGCGGGAAATGGACGCCGAGCGCCTCCGCGGCGCTGTTGATCGCCCGGCTCGCCGCCAGCACCTCCGGCAGCGGCCGGTCGGAGAGCAGCCCCGCCACCGGCAGCGGCAGCTCGGCGGTGACGGCGTCCCCGTCGACGACGACGATCCCGCCGCCGAGCTCGGCGAGGCGGGCGACGCAGCGCGCCATCGCGGCGTCGTCGACCCCGACCACGATCACGTTGTGGGCGTCGTGGGAGAGCGTCGCGCCGAAGGCGCCCCGCTTCAGGCCGAAGCCGCGGACGAAGCCGAGACCGACGCGGCCGGTGCCGTGGTGGCGCTCGAGGACGGCGATCTTCGCGAGGTCGCGCTCCGGATCGGCGACCGCGCAGCCGTCCCGGACGGTGAGCGTGTCCACGAGCGAGTCGGTCACGATCTGGTCGCGAACGAGCCCGATCACCCGCGCGTCACCACCCTGCCAGGGGATGCGGAAGGCGTCCGGGCCGAGCGGCCGGACGCGGACGGTGTGGCGGACCCAGTCGGGCACGGGCGCCGGTGGGATCTCCACGACCGGCTTCCCGCGCTTGAGCACGAGCTCGGGGACGAACGACTCCAGATCGGGCAGGAGGAGCATGTCGGCCCGGTAGCTCGGGGCGATCGCGCCGAGCGGGCGCAGCCCGTGGTAGAGCGCCGGGTTCAGCGTCGCCATCACGAGTGCGTCCTCGGGGGATACGCCGAGCGCGACCGCGTCGCGCACCATCGAGTTGATGTGGCCGTCGTCGGCGATGTGCTCCGGCTCGCGGTCGTCGGTGCAGAAGGCCATACGCGAGGGGCCGTACTCGGCGACGAGCGGGATCAGCGCCCGCAGGTTGCGGGCCGCCGATGCCTCGCGAATCAGGAGCCACAGGCCGAGGCGCAGCCGCTCCCGCCCTTCCTCGAGCAGCGCCGCCTCGTGATCCGAGTGGATGCCCGCTGCGGCGTATGCGTTCAGGCGCTTGCCGGCGAGGCCCGGCGCGTGGCCGTCGACGTGGGGCGCGAGCAGGACCTTGGCCAGCTCCTCCGCCGAGCCTTCGACGATGCCGGGGAAGTTCATCATCTCGGCGACGCCGAGCACGTGGCTCCGGCGAAGCAGCCCCTCGAGGTCGCCGAGCGACAGCGGCCGCCGGGGCGACTCGAACGGCGAGGCGGGCACGCAGGACGACGCCATGAAGTAGACGTCGAGCGGCAGGTGAGCGGAAGCGTCGAGCAGCCAGTGGATGCCGTCCGAGCCGAGCACGTTCGCGATCTCGTGCGGGTCGGCGACGATCGCGGTCGTGCCGAGCGGGAGGATGAGCCGCGCGAACTCGTCGACCATCAGCTTGGAGGACTCGATGTGCAGGTGCGCGTCGATGAAGCCGGGGACGACGTACCGCCCCGTGGCGTCGAGGATCTCGGCGCCGTCGTAGTCGCCCAGCCCGGCGACGACGCCGTCGCAGACCGCGACGTCGGTGTCGAGCCACTCGCGGGTGAACACGGAGAAGACGCGGCCGCCGCGGACGACGAGGTCGGCCGGCTCGTCTCCGCGCGCCACCGCGACGCGATGCTGCAGCTCCGCTACGTCTGTCATCCCGCCATTCTCCGTGCCTGGACACGGTGCTGCCGGGCGATGTCCTCCTCGTCCGCCCGGACGAGCTCGCCGTCGCGCACGACGTCCTCGCCGCCGACGACGAGGCGGTCGACGCGGTGCGGCCCTGCGAACACGAGGCCGGCGACGGGATCTGCCGCGCCGCCCAGCTCGAGCCCGTCGATCCTCCAGACGGCGAAGTCGGCGCGCTTGCCGGGCTCGAGCGAGCCGATGTCCTCCCGGCGCAGCACCGACGCGCCGCCGCGGGTGCCGAGCCGCAGCGCCTCGCGCACCGTCAGCGCGGTCGGGCCGCCGCGCCCGCGCGCGACGAGCAGCGCCTGCTTGACCTCGAAGAAGAGGTCGCCGCGCTCGTTGGAGGCGGAGCCGTCGACGCCGAGGCCGACGCGCACGCCCGCGTCGAGCAGGTCGCGCACCGGCGCGACGCCCGCGCCGAGGCGCAGGTTCGAGGTCGGGCAGTGCGCGACGCCCACGTGGGCCTGCGCGACCAGCGCGATGTCGGCCGGCGACAGGTGGATGCAGTGCGCGCACCAGACGTCCTCGGCGAGCCAGCCGAGCTCCTCCAGGTACTCGACCGGGCGGCAGCCGTGCTGCTCGTGGCAGAACTCCTCCTCGTCGAGCGTCTCGGCGAGGTGGGTGTGCAGTCCCAGTCCGAGCCTGCGCGCGAGCTCCGCCGACTCCTGCATCAGCCGGCTCGTGACCGAGAACGGCGAGCAGGGCGCCACCGCGATCTGGACGAAGCCGTCGTCCTGGAGGGCGGCAAGCCGCTCGGTGTCGGCGAGCACAGAGTCGACGTCCTCGACGAGCGAGTCGGGCGGCAGGCCGCCCTGCGACTGCCCCAGGTCCATCGAGCCGCGCGACGCGACGATGCGCACGCCGAGCTCCTGCGCCGCCCGCACCTCGGCCTCGACCAGGCCGCCGCGCCCGCGCGGGAAGACGTAGTGGTGGTCGAAGACGGTCGAGCAGCCGGAGAGCGCAAGCTCGGCGAGCCCCGTCCGGGCGGCGGCGTACTCGGCCTCCTCGTCGATGTGCGCCCAGACCGGATAGAGCTCCGTCAGCCACTCGAACAGCGTCGCTTCCTGTGCACGCGCGCGCGTGAGCGTCTGGTAGAGGTGGTGGTGCGTGTTGACGAGCCCCGGGGTGACGACCGCGCCGCCCAGGTCGACCGACGTCGCCGCCTCGGGCGGGTCGCCGTGCCCGACGGCCTCGATCAGGCCGTCCCGGACGAGCAGCCAGCCGCCGTCGTGCTCGGTTCCGGCGTCGTCCATCGTGACCAGGTACGCGTTCCGGTACAGCACTCTTGCCCCCAGGCGAGATAATCAGACGACCTCATTCTGGCTGAAGGGAGTGTCCATGTCGCTGCTGATCGAGGGTGGCCGGATCGTTACCGCAGGCGACGACTACGTCGCGGACGTCTACATCGAGGACGAGACCATCTCGCTGATCGGCACGTCGCTGGACGTCGCAGCGGACCGGGTGGTCGACGCATCCGGGAAGTACGTCCTGCCCGGTTGTATCGACCCGCACACACATCTCGACATGCCGTTCGGCGGCACGATCACCGCCGACGACTTCCTCTCGGGGCAGGTGTCGGCCGCGTTCGGCGGCACGACGTGCCACATCGACTTCGCGAACCAGGTGCGAGGCCAGACCTTCGGCGCCGGCCTCGCGCTGTGGCACGAGAAGGCGCGCGACAAGGCCGTCATCGACTACGGCTTCCACATGATCGTCATCGACATCGAGGACGGCGGATCGCTCGAGGAGCTGGCGACGCTCCCCGACCAGGGCGTGACCTCGTACAAGATGCTGATGGCCTACAAGGACGTGCTGATGGTCGACGACGAGACCATGTTCAAGGTGATGGAGCTCGCGACGCGCACCGGCGCGCTCGTGATGGTGCACGGCGAGAACGGGAGCGCGATCGACATCCTCGTCAAGCGCGCCGTCGCGGAGGGAAACCTCGAGCCGCGCTGGCACGCGCTGACCCGCCCGGCCGAGCTCGAGGGCGAGGCGACGAACCGCGCGATCCAGCTCGCTCACGTCGCGGGCTGCCCGCTCTACGTCGTCCACGTCACGTGCAAGGAGTCCGTCGAGCCGATCAAGGCCGCCCGCGACAAGGGCTGGCCGGTCTGGGGCGAGACGTGCACGCAGTACTTCTTCATCGACAACACGTACCTCGACCGTCCGAACTTCGAGGGTGCGAAGGCCGTCTTCTCGCCGCCCGTGCGCGACAGGTCGAACCAGGAGGTGCTCTGGAACGCGGTCAAGACGGACGCGCTCTCGACGATCGCGACCGACCACTGCTCGTTCCTCTTCGACGGGCAGAAGACGCTCGGAAAGGACGACTTCTCGAAGATCCCGAACGGGGCGCCCGGACTCGAGGACCGGCTGCTGATGGTGCACCACTTCGGCGTCAACGCCGGACGGATCGGCCTCAGCCGCATGGTCGAGCTGCTGGCCACGAACCCCGCGAAGCTGTTCGGCCTCTATCCGAAGAAGGGAACGATCGCGGCCGGCTCCGACGCGGACATCGTCATCTTCGACCCGGAGCGCCGGCACACGATCTCGGCCGCGACGCACCACTCGAAGGCGGACTACAACCTCTACGAGGGGACGGAGGTGGTGGGCGCGCCGGAGCTCGTGCTCGTGCGCGGCCGGGTGGTCGTCGAGGACGACCAGCTCGTCGCGCAGCCCGGCAGCGGCAGGTACATCGCGCGTGCGCGGTTCGGCGAGGAGCTGACGGTCTAGCGCGCGCGGCCGGTGCCGGAGGTGCGGTCGAGCCCGTCGAGCGCCCGCATGTCGTCCTCGCCGAGCTCGAAGTCGAAGATCTGCGCGTTCGAGCGGATGCGGTCCCGCTGAGCGGACTTCGGGATCACGATCGCGCCGTGCTGCACCGCCCAGCGCAGCATCACCTGGGCGGGCGTCCGCTCGAGGCGCTGCGCGATCCCCGCGATCACGGGGTCCTCGAAGGCGCGGCCGCGTTCGAGCGGGCTGTAGGCCTCGAGCGCGATCCCGTGCGCCTCGCAGTGCTCGAGCAGGCGGCGGCGGAAGTGGACCGGGCTGAACTGCACCTGGTTCACGGCCGGCGCCGGCGCCGGGAGCCGGGCGAGCCGCTTCTGCCCGAAGTTCGACACGCCGACGGCACGCGCCAGTCCGCGCTCTCGGAGCGTCTGGAGCTCCCGCCAGAGCCGCGCGCTCTGCAGTGGGAACGGCCAGTGGATGAGATAGAGGTCGACGTGGTCGAGGCCGAGCCGCTCGAGGCTGCCCGCGAGCTCGCGCGTCGCGCTGCGATGGACGGGCAGGAGCTTCGTGGTCACGAACACCTCTTCGCGCGGGACGCCGCTGCGGCGGAGCGCCGCCCCGACGCTGCGCTCGTTGCGGTAGATCGAGGCGGTGTCGACGTGCCGGTAGCCCGCCTCGAGCGCCCACTCCACGGCCTGCTCGGCCTCCCGGCCCTCGGCCAGCTGCCAGACGCCCAGGCCGAGCACCGGAATCTGCACGCCACCTGCGAGCTCGCGAAGTGGGGTCACGGACATAGCATCACTCACCGACGCTCTGCCGGCTCAGCATGCCGGTAGAAGTCGACCGTGGCCGGCGGCAGCGGCGTGTTGCCCAGGATCAGGTCGGCGGCCTTCTCGGCGACCATCATCACCGGCGCGTAGATGTTCCCGTTCGTGACGTACGGGAACACGGAGGCGTCCACGACCCGCAGGCCGTCCACACCGTGCACGCGCATCGTCAGCGGGTCGACGACCGAAAGGCCGTCCGTTCCGAGCTTGCACGTGCACGACGGGTGCAGGGCCGTCTCAGCGTCGCGGGCAACCCAGTCGAGCACCTCCTCGTTGGTCTGCACCGCCGGCCCGGGCGACGTCTCGCCGCCGTTGTAGGGGTCGAACGCGGGCTGGGTGAGGATGTTCCGCGCACAGCGGACCGCCTCGACCCACTCGCGCCGGTCGTTCGGCGTCGAGAGATAGTTGAAGCGCAGGGCCGGATGGGTCCGCGGATCGGTCGACGTGATCTTCACGGAGCCGCGCGTGTCCGCGTACATCGGCCCGACGTGCACCTGATAGCCGTGCTTTGCCGCCGGCGCGGAGCCGTCGTACCGGATCGCGAGCGGTAGGAAGTGGAACATCAGATTCGGGTACGCGACCTCGTCGTTCGAGCGGATGAAGCCGCCCGCTTCGAAATGGTTCGTCGCGCCGGGGCCGGAGCGGAGGAACAGCCACTGCGCGCCGATGAGCGGGCGCTTCCACTTCTTGAGCGCGGGCTGCACCGACACCGGCTGCGTGCACGCGTACTGCACGTACACCTCGAGGTGGTCCTGGAGGCTCTCGCCGACGCCGGGGAGGTCGTGCACGACGTCGACCCCGAGCGACGACAGCTCGTGCGCGTTGCCGACGCCGGAGAGCTGGAGCAGCTGCGGCGAGTTGAACGCGCCGCCGCACAGGATCACCTCGCTCGCGCGCACGGTCTCTCCGTCGACGTCGACGCCGACGGCGCGCGTTCCCTCGAACACGACGCGGTTCACGAATGCCCCGCAGCGCACCTCGAGGTTCTGCCGCGACATCACCGGATGCAGGTACGCCCGCGCAGCGCTCAGCCGCCGGCCGCGCGAGATGTTGCGGTCGAACTTCGCGAAGCCTTCCTGCTTGCGTCCGTTGACGTCGTCCGTCAGCGGATAGCCGGCCTGCTGCACCGCCTCGAAGAACGCGGTGAACAGCGGCCCCTCCGCCGGCCCGCGCTCGAGCACGAGCGGGCCGTCGCCGCCGCGGAACGCGTCGGCGCCCGCGAGACAGCTCTCCATCCGCTTGAAGTACGGCAGGCAGTGCGCGTAGTCCCACGTCTCCAGGCCGGCGTCGCCGGCCCAGCGCTCGTAGTCGAGCGGGTTGCCGCGCTGGAAGATCATCCCGTTGATCGAGCTCGAGCCGCCGAGCACCTTGCCGCGCGCGTGATAGACGCGCCGGCCGTGCATGTACGGCTCGGGCTCCGATTCGTACATCCAGTCGTAGCGCTTGTTCCCGATCGGGAACGCGAGCGCAGCGGGCATGTGGACGAAGACGTCCCACAGGCGGTCCGGCTGTCCCGCTTCGAGCACGAGCACGCGCGTCGACGGGTCGGCGCTCAGGCGGTTCGCGAGCGCGCACCCCGCCGAGCCGCCGCCCACGATGACGTAGTCGTACGTCAGGAGAGCACCACCGTCTGCAACTCGGTGAACGCCTCCATCGGCGCCGCGCCGCCGACGCGGCCGATGCCGCTCGCGGTTCCGGCACGGCCGCCGAACGGGAGCTGCGCCTCCCAGTAGTTCGACGACTCGTTGACGTTGACCCAGCCCGTGCGCACCGAGTCGGCGAAGCGCAGGCCGCGCTCGAGGTCGCGCGTGAAGATCGCGGCGAGCAGTCCGTACGGCGACGCGTTCGTGAGCTCGATCGCGTGCTCGAGCGAGTCGATCGCGACGATCGGAGCGACGGGACCGAATGTCTCCTCCTGCGCGACGAGCGCGTCGTCGGGGACGCGGTCGAGGATCGTCGCCTGCCAGTAGAGGTCGGTCGGGAATCCAGCTGCGCGTTCGCCGCCGCTGACGAGCTCGGCGCCGCGCTCGAGCGCGTCGGCAACGTGCTCGTCCATCTTCGCGGCGACGCCGGCGTTGTTCAGCGGGCCCAGCGTCGTCGTCTCGGCGAACGGGTCGCCGAGGACGATCCGCTCGGTCACGAGCCGGGCGAGGCGGGCGACGAACTCCTCGCGCACGTCCCGGTGGACGAGCAGCCGCTCGCCGGCGGTGCAGCTCTGGCCGGCACAGAGGAAGCAGGCGGTGACCGTCGCCTCGGCGGCGAGCTCGAGATCGGCGTCGTCCATGACGACGACCGGCCCGTTGCCGCCGAGCTCCAGCACGGCCGCCTTGCCGACCGCGGCCTCCGCCACCAGGCGGCCCGTCTCCGTCGAGCCGATGAAGCCGACGCCGTGCGTGCCCGGGTTACGCGCGATCTCGTCGCCGACCGACGAGCCGGGGCCGGTCACGAGGTTGAAGACGCCGGGCGGCAGATCCGCCTCGACGACGCACTGCGCGAGCGCGATCCCCGCGACGGCGGTCGTCGACGCCGGCGTCCAGACGACGGTGTTCCCGCAGGCGAGCGCCGGCGCGATCAGCTCGGCCGGCATCGTGTACGGCCAGTTCCACGGCGTGATCACCCCGATCACGCCGCGCGGCCGCCGGATGAGCAGCACCCGCTTGCCCGGCGACATCGAGCTCGGGAGCCGCCCTTCCAGCCGCTTCCCGTCCTCGGCGGCGTTGCGCCAGTAGAGGATCAGCTCCTCGACCTCGTCGTGCGACTCCCGCAGCGGCTTGCCCTGGTCGAGCGTCAGCGTCCGCGCGAGCTCGTCGCGGCGGCGCTCGATCTCGTCGCCGACCCGGTGCATCGCGGCCGCCCGCTCGAAGGCGGTCGCCCGCGACCACGACTCGGCGGCCCGGTTCGCGGCCCCGATCGCGAGCTGCGCGTCGTGGCGGTCGCCCTTCGGCACCGTCGCGATCGCCTCACCGGTCGCGGGCGACTCGGCGGTGAACGTCTCGCCCGAGAGCGAGCCCGTCCACGCGCCGTCGACGAACATCTCAGACACCGCGTGGGCTCTCGTCGTCGACCACGAGTCGCATCAGGTCGCGGATCGACACGATCCCGACCGGCATGCCCTCGTCGACGACCGGCAGGTGCCGGAAGCCGCCGTGGATCATGATCGCCGCCGCGCGACCGGTCGGCTCCGACGAGTCGACCGTCTCCGGGTCGCGCGTCATCCACGCGGCGACGTTCGTCCCCTCCACCGTCCCCGCCGCGACCGCACGGAGGATGTCGCGCTCCGTGAGGATTCCCGACAGCCGCTCGTTCGTGAGGACGAGCGCTGCACCGACGTTGCGCTCGTGCATCTGCTCCGCCGCCGCCCTGAGCGGCGTCGCGGCGTCGACCGTCAGCAGCCGACGCGACATGATCTCGCCTACCGTCGCCATCAGTCACCCAGCTCCTTCCGTCTCCGGTCGACGTACGCCTTCAGCTCCTCGCGGAGCCCCGGGTCCATCGCCGGTTCCTCGTAGTCGGCGAGCGTCTTCTTCCAGACCTCCGACGCGCGCGCCGCCGTGTCGTTGCCACCGTTCCGGGCCCACCGCTCGTAGTTGTCCGTGGACGAGACGAGCGGACGGTAGAAGCATTCACGGAACCGCTCGAGCGTGTGCACGGCGCCGAGGAAGTGGCCGCCCTGGCCGACCTCCTGGTGCGCCGAGTACGCGAGCGTCTCCTCGTTGACCTCGAGCGGCTTGAACACCTCGTGCAGCATCCGCAGCTGCTCGACGTCGACGATGAACTTCTCGTAGCAGGAGACGAGCGCGGACTCGAGCCAGCCGGCCGAGTGCATGACGAAGTTCGTCCCCGCGAGAAAGGTCGGCCAGAGGGACATCATCGACTCGTAGCCGGCCTGCGCGTCGACGACCTGCGACGAGGTGAGCGCGCCGCCGCCGCGGAACGGCAGGTTGTAGTGCCGTGCGATCTGTCCCGTGCAGAAGAGGCCGACGGCCGACTCGGGCGTGCCGAAGCTCGGCGAGCCGGACTGCATGTCGGTGTTGGAGAGGAACGAGCCGAAGACGACGGGGCAGCCGGGCCGGATCGTCTGCACGAGCGCGATCCCGGCGAGCGCCTCCGCCACCTGCTGCGCGAGCGCGGCGACGATCGAGACCGGCGACATCGCGCCCATGAGCAGGAACGGGGTGACGACGGTCGGCTGGTTCGCCTTTGCGTACTCGAGCAGCGCCGAGAGCATGCGGTCGTCGTAGCGGAGCGGCGAGTTGACGTTGATCAGCGAGATGATCGCCGGCGTCTTCTCGAGGGACTCGCGGCCGAAGACCATCTCCGCCATCGCGATCGTGTCGACGGCGTTCGGTCCCGAGGTGACGGAACCCATGAAGGGCTTGTCGGAAAGCGTGAGCAGCGCATAGACCATGTCGAGGTGGCGCGAGTCGAGCGGCTTGTCGTTCGGCTCGCAGATCGTGCCGCCGGGCGAGTCGAGCTGCGGGAACGACTGCGCCAGCCGGACGAGGTTCTGGAAGTCGTCGTACGTCGCGTCGCGCCGCTCGAGCCCTTCACGTACGAACGGGCAGCCGTAGACGGCGGAGAAGACCATGTGCTTGCCGCCGATGTGGACGCTCCGCTCGGGGTTGCGCGCCTGGAGGTCGAACTCCGCGGGCGCCTTCGCCACCTGCTCGAGGATCCAGTCGGGGTCGAACTTGACGACGTCGCCTTCGACCTTCTGGCCGGCACTGGCGAAGTAGTCGAGCGCCTCGGGGTGGAGGAAGTCGATCCCGAGGTCGCTGACGATCCGCCGCCAGCCGCGTTCCAGCTCCTGCAACGCAGCCTCGTCGAGGATCTCGTACCGCGGCATCTCGTTGATCAGCAAGGTCCGGCCTCCAGTAGTCGTTCGAGCGCTCGTTCCAGCCCTGCGTCGCCAGTCTCTCGCACTTCGAGCGGCAGGCCGAGGCGAGCCGCTGCGTGCTCGGCCCCGGCGCGGAGCTCCGGCGTGGGCTCCTGGGCGAGCCAGACGACGCGCTCGTAGTTGCGGAAGTAGTCGTCGCGCAGCTCGGGGTAGCGGTCGAGGCCGAGACCGCGCCAGACGACGCGGTCGAAGCTGCGCACGAGGAAGTCGGTGAGGAAGTACGTGGCGGGCTCGTGCTCGGCGCCGTAGACCTCGTAGCAGTGCGCGCCCTCGAGCCGGGCGAAGCCGGCGAGGTCGGCGCCGCAGTGGGCGTAGGCGACGACGGCGTCGTCGCCGGCAGCGGCCTCTTCGACGGCGGCGCGGATCTTCTCGGGGCGGTTGTGCAGCTCCGGCGGGACGGGCCGCACGTCGAGGTTCCACCCGCGGCGGGCGGCGATGCTCTTCACGTGCAGTGCGAGGGCGCCGCAGGCGACGACGACCGTCGGCGGTGCAACGTCGGCGACCAGGTCGCGACTTCGTCGCGACCTGGTCGCAGTCGTAGGCCTCCGCCCCTCGCTCACGCCGGGAACGCGAGCTGGTCGATGAACAGGTCGTTGAAGTCGGTGCGTCCCGACAGCTCGACGTACTGCACCTCGTCGAGGACGGCGTGCGCCGCGGCGCGCTCCGTGATCGAGAGCGCTGCGATCTTCGCGCCCTCGCCGGCGACGTTGCCGGCGGAGACGATCCGGGTCAGCGGCAGGCGCGGCACGAGCCCGATCTTCACCGCGCTCGCCGCAGTGAGATACGAGCCGAACGAGCCGCCGAGCAGCACCTGGGAGATCTCCTCCGGCGCGATCCCGAGGTCGTTGCAGAGGATCGCCCAGCCGGTTGCGATCGACGCCTTCGCGAACTGGAGCTCGCGCACGTCGCGCTGCGAGAGGAAGATGCCGTCGGCGAGATAGAAGACATTCTCCTCGCCGATCTTGCCGAGCCGTTCCGACGAGCCGAGCACGAAGCGGCCGGAGTGGTCGAGGATGCCGGCGCCGACGAGCTCGGCGACCGCGTCGACGAGTCCCGAGCCGCAGAGCCCGGTCGGCGCGACGTCGCCGATCACGGTCAGCTCGACCTCGCCGTTGCGGATCTTCACGCCCTCGATGGCGCCGTCGGCGGCGCGCATGCCGCAGCGGATCTGCGCCGCCTCGAACGCGGGCCCCGCGGGCGCGGCAGTGGCGAGCGCCCGCGCAGACGAGCCGAGCACGATCTCCGAGTTGGTGCCGACGTCGATGAAGAGCCTCACGCGCCGGTCGAGCGTCAGCCCGGTGGCGAGGATCCCCGCGACGATGTCCGGGCCGACGTACGCGCCGAGCGCCGGGAACATGACGGCCGGGGCGCGCGGGTGCACGTGGACGCCGAAATCGGCGGCCTGCGCCACGGGCAGCGTGCGCGCGGTGATCGTGAACGGCGCCATCGAGAGCGGCTGCGGGTCGATCGCGAGCGCGAGCTGGATCATGGTCACGTTGCCGGCGACGACGATCTCGTAGACCGTGTTCGGGTCGACTCCCGCCTCCTCGCACACCTCGCCGGTGAGCAGCTGGAGCGTCTCGTGCGCGTGCTGCTGCAGGCGGGCGAGCGCATCGGGGTCGAGCATCGTCGCGGAGATGCGCGTGATCACGTCGGCGCCGAACGGCTGCTGCGCGTTCAGCACCGAGCGGACCGCCTTCGGCTGGCCGGTCTCGAGGTCGAGCAGCGTGGCGACGACGGTCGTCGTGCCGAGGTCGAAGGCGAGCGCGTAGCGCGCCGCCGAGGTGTCGCCGGGCTCGACGTCGACGAGCAGGTCGTCGACGACCACGGCAGTCACCTTCCAGTCCGCCGCGCGCAGCGCCGTGCCGAGCCCGCGTGCGACGGCGAGCGGAACGCGCAGCTCGAGGTCGTCCATGGCCGCGAGCACGCGCTCGAGGTCTGAGGTCTGGTCCTCGAGCGTCGGCTCCGTGAGCTCGAGGTAGCGCTTCTGCACCGCGGGCCGCAGGATCACGTGCCGCCCGACGCCGGCGAGCGCCGCCTTCGGCCGCGTCTGGAGCGGCGGCACCTCGACGGTGACGTCCTCCTGTGTGGCCGCACGGCAGGCGAGCCGCCAGCCGCCCTTCAGCTCGTCGACGGTGAACGCGCGCGGGTCGACGGGGCTGAGCGGCACGTGCCCGGAGACGACGCGTACCTTGCACTTCTTGCACGTGCCGTGGCCGCCGCAGGTGGAGTCGATCGCAACGCCGTTCCAGCTGGCCGCGTCGAAGATCGTCGTGCCGGCGGGCACGCGCGCCTCCTTGACTGCGTGGTCCTCGCCGACCTGGAGGAAGCGGAGGCGCACCCGGTCGGGGTGCGGCTGCTCCGGAATATCGGCGATCGCGTTCACGCGCCGGCCGCCGCCTGCTGCTCGCGGTAGCGGCGGATCCAGGTGGCGCCCCACTCGTCGCGACCGAGCAGGAAGTCGGTCGCGCGCACGGCCTCGACCATCTCCGGACGGCGCGAGTCCATGATCGCGCTCGTCAGCCCGTGGCTCTGGGCGACGGCGAGGAACGCCGCGCCGAGCGTGTGCCGGCCCGGCAGCCCGAACGACGTGTTCCCCGCGCCGCAGGTCGTGTTGACGCCGAGCGCGTCGCGCAGCAGGTGGAGCGTCTCTAGGAAGAGCGTGACGGCGCGCGGCTCCGCGCCGATCGGCATGGCGAGCGGATCGATCACGATGTCCTCGGGCGGGATGCCGTAGTCGCCGGCGACGGAGACGATCTTCTTCGCGACCTCGAGCCGGCGCTCGGGCTCCATCGGGATGTCCTCGGCGTTCGCGAGCCCGATCACGGCGGCGCCGTGCCTGGCGACGATCGGCAGGATCGCCTCGAGCCGCTCGTCCTCGCCGGTGACCGAGTTGACGAGCGCCTTGCCCTCGTACGCGGCGAGCCCGGCCTCGAGCGCCTCGATCACGGAGGAGTCGATGCAGAGCGGCAGGTCGCAGAGGCCCTGCACGAGCGGGATGGCGCGGCCCATGAGGCCGATCTCGTCGGCGAGCGGGTCGCCGATGTTGACGTCGAGCATGTCGGCGCCGCCGGCGACCTGCTGCGCGACGTCGGTCTCGAGCTGCGAGAGGTCACCCGCCTGGAGCTGCGCCTGGAAGGCCTTGCGTCCGGTCGGGTTGATCCGCTCGCCGATGACGCAGAACGGCTGGTCGGGCCCGATGACGACGGTCTTGGACTTCGATCGGACGACGGTCTCCATCAGGCGGGAACAGCGGTGCGCTTGCGCTCGATCAGGTCCTTGGCGAGGCGCACGGCGGTGGAGGCGTCGGACGCGTAGCCGTCGGCGCCGACCGCGTCGGCGTACTGCTGCGTGACGGGCGCGCCACCGACCATGACGATCACGTCGTCGCGGATGCCGGCCTTCTCGAGCGCGTTGATGTTCGCCTTGAACATCGGCATGGTCGTCGTGAGGAACGCGGAGAAGCCGACGATGTCGGGCTTGTGCTCCACGATCGCCTCGATGAACTTCTCGGGCGCGACGTTGACGCCGAGGTCGTGGACGGTGAAGCCGGCCCCCTCGAGCATGATGTTGACGAGGTTCTTGCCGATGTCGTGCACGTCGCCCTTGACGGTGCCCATGACGTACGTGCCGACCTGTTTCGCGCCGGTCTCGGCGAGCAGCGGGCGGAGGATGTCGAGCGCGCCCTGCATCGCGCGCGCGGCGATGAGCATCTCGGGCACGAAGAAGTCGCCGCGCTCGAAGCGCGCGCCGACCTCCTCGAGCGAGGGGATGAGCGCGTCGTAGAGCAGCTTCTCGGGGTCCATGCCGTCGGCGAGCCCCTCGTTGACGAGGTCTTTCACTTCGGGCGCGTGGCCGACGAGCGTGTGGTCGTACAGGCCCTGGAGGATCTCGTCGTGTGTCATGCGGCACCTCGTGCGTGGTCGCGGTGGCCGAGACGCTCCGCGAGCTGCATGGCCTCTTCCATCAGCAGAGGCGCGAGCTGCGCGATGCGCTCGGAGGTCAGTCGGTTGCTGGGTCCTGAGATGGAAAGCGCGGCGAGCGCCTCGCCGCCGGGGCCGAAGACGGGAGCGGCGAGCGCGGAGAGGCCGAGCTCGAGCTCGTCGACGGAGGTGGCGTAGCCGCGCGCGCGGATGCGCGTCAGCTCCGGCGTGGCCTGCTCGGCGAGGCCGAAGGCGAGGAAGACCTTGCCGTTCGCCGCGAGCTCGAACGGGACGCGGCGGCCGACCCAAACGGTGGTGCCGACGAAGTGCGCCGTGTCCTCCTGCGCGAGGTGCTCGACCCCGTCCGGGCCGGGCACGGCGAGGTTGATCGTCTCGCCGGACGCGTCGGCGAGCCGGAGCAGCGCGGGCGCTGCGAGCTCGACGAGCGTCGCCGAGACGTCGCGGTTGGCGTACCTCAGGAGGACGGGCCCGGGCCGCAGACGGCCGCGGTCGCCCAGCCGCTGGACGAGGCCTTGTCTTTCGAGTGCCGCGACGAGTCTGGAGGTCGTGCTCTTCGGCAGCCCGGCGACCGCCGCCAGCTCGCCGACGGACGGCGGCTGCGCGGCCTCGACGACGCGGACGAGCAGCTGCGCCGCGCGATCGATCGACTGGGTACCGGTCTCGGTCGCCATCTCATATTGTGGAACGCATGTTCCACGACCATTGTGGCGACGGCCGCGCGTCGCGTCAACCGCCAGGCGCCGGCCGTGGAGCGTGACCGCTACGCCCGAGCGTCGCGCGCCGACGCCACCTCGAGCCGGAAGCCGTCCGGATCGCGGAAGAACGTCGCGTAGTACGCGGGGTGGTACTGCGGCCACTCGCGCGGAGCGTGCAGGATCTCGCCACCGGCGGCGACGGCAGCGGCGTGCGCTGCGTCGACGTCCGCCCTCGTCTCCACGGCGAGTGCGACGTGGTGCAGACCCGGCGCGTAGAGCTCGAACTCCTGCTCCTCGAACGCCCGCCGCAGCCCGATCGAGCCTGACCCCGCGGCCGGAAAGCGGAGGTAGTGGATCTGCTCGCCGCGCTCGCCCTCCACGAGGAACGGCGGCTCGAGCCCGAGCGGACCGAAGACGGCGGCGTAGAATGCGAGCGAGCGCTCGAGGTCGCGACAGACGAGGTCGACGTGGCCGAGGCCGACGAGCATGGGCCGAGTATCCCCTGTCGTCGGGCCCGCCGGAGGGCCTGGCCCGTTCACCGCAGCCGCGCGCATCATCCGAAACGTTCTCTAGAAGCGCGTCAAGTAGTCAGGCGCGAGCTCAGCTTTCGAGCGACTCGGCCAGCAGCGTCGACACGTCCGCGACGCGCAGCTTCGTGCCCGACTGGCGGGCGCCGTCGTCGAGCATCACCGTGCAGAACGGGCACGCGACGGCGAGCGTCTCCGCGCCCGTCTCCGCGGCTTCGCGCACGCGCTCCTCGTTGATGCCGCTCCCCCGCTCCTCCAGCCACATGTGCGCGCCGCCGGCGCCGCAGCAGAACGTCTGCTTGCCGGTGCGCTTCATCTCGACCGGCTGACCGATCACGTTCAGGAGCTTGCGCGGCTCCAGGCGCACGTCGTTATGGCGCGCGAGATAGCACGAGTCGTGGTACGTGATCGACTCGCTCCCCGCCTTCGGCTGCAGGCGGCCGCTCTCCACCAGCTGCGCGAGCAGCTCCGTGTGATGGAGCACCTCGTAGTTGCCGCCGAAGTCGCCGTACTCGTTCGCAAGCGTGTTGAAGCAGTGCGGGCAGCTCGCGACGATCTTCGTCACGCCCGACTCGTTCAGCGTCGCGACGTTCTGCTCCGCGAACGCCTGGAACACGTACTCGTTCCCCATCCGCCGCGCCGGATCGCCCGTGCACGACTCGCGCGGGCCGAGGATGGCGAAGTCGACGCCCGCCTTCTGCAGCAGCTTCGCCGTCGCCTCCGCGCTCTTCTTTGCCCGCTCGTCGAAGGATGCCGCGCAGCCGACCCAGTAGAGGTACTCCGGCGCGGGATCGCCCGGCTCGAGCACGCGCACGCCGAGCTCCTCCGCCCACGCCGCGCGCTCCGTCTGCGGCTTGCCCCACGGATTCGAGGCGCGCTCGACGTCGCGGAGCATCGGCTCCGCCTCCGCCGGGAACTTCGACTCCACCATGACCAGATGCCTGCGCAGGTCGACGATGTGGTCGATGTGCTCGATCGACACCGGGCACGCCTGCACGCACGCGCCGCACGTGACGCAGTCCCAGATCATCTCCACCGGCACACCGTGACCGGCGATCGGGTCGGCGCTCTGCGCGAAGACCTGGTCGCGGATGCCCATGATCAGCAGCTTCGGCGAGAGGATCTTCCCCGTCGCATGCGCGGGGCACGCATCCTGGCAGCGGCCGCACTCGGTGCACGAGAAGCCGTCCACGATCTGCTTCCACGTCAGGTCGGCGACCGTTCCCGCACCGAAGCGGAGCTCGGCGTCGGGGAGCGTGAAGTCGAGCGTCTCCAGCTTCCCGCGCGCGCGCGTGCGCGCGAACCAGACGTTCACGGCCGCCGCCCCGATGTGCAGGTGCTTCGAATAGGGCAGATAGACGAGGAAGCCGAAGATGAAGCAGAGGTGCGCCCAGACGAAGACGCGCTCGAGCACGTCACCGTGCGGGAACGCGTGCGCGAACTCACGCGAGAGGAAGCCGGCATGCGTCTCGAGTCCCGCCGCCGTCGCGGCCGCATGCCAGCACAGCAGCGTCAGGACGACGCCCGCGATCAGCGCGAGGATCACGTAGCCCTCGCCTCGGTGCGAGCCCTCGAACCTCGCCGGCCGGACGACCGCCCGGATCACGACGGCGGTCACGACACCCGCCAGCACGAGCAGCACGAACACGTCGACGAGGTCGCCGAACCAGGTCGCCGGGATCTCGAAGTGCTTGTCCACCGCAGCGACCGCCGCCGCCACGATCGTCGGGAAGAGAACGAGGAAGCCCCAGAAGATGAACGCGTGCATCAGCCCCGGGACGAGCCGCTGGAGCAGCTTCCGCTGGCCGAGCACGAGCACCGCCTCGTTGCGCACGCGCTGCGGCACGTCGCCGGAGCGGCTGACCGGCCGCCCCTGCCGGACGAGCCGCACGAGGAAGCGCGCGCGGCGCGCGAACAGCCCGCCGCAGACCGCCACGAGCGCAGCGAGCCCCAGCGCGCCCGCCAGGATCGCTATCCGCGTGCCTTTCTCAGCTCGGCGCTGATCGCCGGCACGATCTCGTGCAGGTTGCCGATCACCGCGTAGTCGGCGCTCGCCAGGATCGGCGCCTCGGGATCCTCGTTGATGGCGAGGATCTTCTTCGCGCCCTTGCAGCCGGCGATGTGCTGCGTCGCGCCGCTGATCCCGCACGCGATGTAGAGATCGGGCGAGATCTTCGTACCCGTCTGCCCGACCTGATCCGTGTGCGGACGCCACCCGGCGCTCGTGACGACGCGCGAGCAGCCGACCGCGCCGCCGAGCAGGCCTGCGAGCTCCTCGATGATCGCGAAGCCTTCGCTGGAGCCGACGCCGCGGCCGCCGCTGACGACCACCCGGGCGTCTCGGAGCGAGACGCCGCCGCTCGGGGGCGCGACGTGGTCGAGCACGCGCGGCGAGTCCGCCACGTCGACCGCGAGCAGCTCGAGCGGTGCTCCGGCCGGCTCGGCGGCGTGGACGTGCGGCGCCACCGTCAGGATGCGGGGCGACCCGTGCAGCCGCGCCTCCTCGAAGAGGGTGCCGCCCCAGCGGGCGCGCGTGACGACGTCGCCGTCGACTCGCGTGACGTTGGCCGCGAACGGCTGGTCGAGCCGCGCCGCCACGTGCGCGAGCAGCTCGTTGCCGCGCTCCGAGCCGGCCGCGACGATCAGCTCGGAGGCGGCGCCGGCAGAGGCGATCGCAGCGGCCCAGGCGGCGGGGGCGTACGGGCCGTCGACGGAGACCGCTCGGACCTCGCCCAGGGTGCGGGCGAAGGCGAGGGCCTGGAGGGACAGGTCGTCTTGCGGTTCTACGAAGACGAGGATGCTCATGCGGAACGTTCCAACAACTGCGACCTGACTGAAGTCAGGTCGCCGATTTCCCGCGACCAGGTCGCGCAGCGACCTGGTCGCAGTAGTAGACCGTTCACGCGACGCCCAACGACTGCAGGACCTCGACCACACGTGGTGCCGCGGCGGCGCCTTCGCCGAGCACTTCGGCCTGCTTGCCCTGGCCTTCGGGGACGACCAGCCGGAGCTTCTCCAGCTTCGGCTCGGGGCGCGACGGCTCCGCCACGGCAAGCGGCTTCGACTTCGCCCGGATCCGCCCCGGCACCGAGGGATAGCGCGGCAGGTTCAGCCCTTCGAGCACGGTCAGCACGGCCGGCAGCGGAACCTCGTAGACGTCGCGGCCGCCGCCCGTCTCGCGCTCGCACCGTGCCCGGCCGCCCTCGACGGCGATCCCCTTCAGGCCGGTGACGACAGGCACGCCGAGCGCGTACGCGACGCGGATCCCGACCTGGTAGCCGCCCGCGTCCGCCGACTCGTTCCCGAACAGGATCAGGTCGAACGGCTCCCCGGCGCGCACCGCGTCGACGATCGCTCCCGCCGTCGCCTGCGCGTCCCATTCCCGCTCGTCCGTCTTCAGGAGGATCCCCCGGTCGGCGCCGATCGCCATGCAGTCGCGCAGCTGCTCCTCCGCCTCGGCCGGGCCGAGCGTCAGCACGACCGACTCGCCGCCGTTCGCCTCGACGAGCCGCACGGCCTCCTCCATCGCGCACTCCTCGTGCGGGCCGATCGTGAAGCCGAGGTGCTTCGTGTCGATCGCCTGCTCGTCCGCGGTGAGCACCATGCGGCCGCCGGTGAGCGGGACCCGCTTCACGCAGACCAGCACCCTCACGAGCGGATCCTCTCGTTCTCCGGGTCGAAGATCGGCGTCGAGCCGGCGATCTCCACCGTGACCGGGAAGAGCTCGTTCATGTACTCGACCGCAAGCTGCGTGCCCGCGATCGCGTACTGCGGCGGCAGGTACGACATGAGGATGTGCTTGCCGATCGACGGGCCCGCGCCGGCACTCGTCACGTACGAGCGGCGGCCTTTCGCGTCGGTCAGCGGCGCGCCGTCGCGCAGCGTGATCGGCTCGCGACCGAGCGGGTATCGCTTGACCCCGCTCTTCGACGTCTGGTCGTCGATCGTCAGCGTGCAGAGCTTCGCGGCCGGCTCGACCTCGCGGTGCGCGACGTGCGCCGCCTTGCCGACGAAGTCCTCGTCCTTCACCTTCCACCACGCCATGTCGGCCTCGACGACGTTGTAGTCCGCGTCGAGCTCGGTGCCGAAGGCGCGATAGCACTTCTCGAGCCGGCCCGTCGTGCCGTAGACGCCGATCCCGGCCGGGACGATCCCGTGCGGCTGCCCGGCCTCCCAGAGCGCGTCCCACAGCTGCGCGCCGTCCGCCATCGACGCGTAGAGCTCCCAGCCCAGGTCGCCGACGTACGAGATCCGAGACGCGAAGACGTTGAACCCGTCCAGCTCGAGCAGCCGCCAGGTGCTGAACGGGAAGCCCCCGTTCGAGACGTCGCTGCTCGTGACGGACGCGAGGATGTCGCGCGCGCGCGGTCCCCACAGCCCGACCGTGCATTGCTTCGAGGTGAGGTCGTCGATCCGCGCGCCGTCGTTCAGATGGTCGGCGAACCACTTCTTGTCCGCCATCCCGTGCGCGCCGCCGGTGACGACACGGAAGATCTCGTCGTCCATGCGCATGATGGTCAGGTCGGACTTGAAGGTTCCGCTCGGCGAGAGCACCGGCGTGTAGACCACGCGCCCGTTCGACACGTTCATCTGCCTTGCCGCGACCTGCTGCACGACATCGAGCGCACCGGGGCCGACGACGTCGAAGATGCAGAACGCCGTGAGGTCGAAGATCGCAGCGCGGTCGCGCATCGCGAGATGCTCCGCGTTGATGATCGGCGACCACCAGCGCGCGTCCCACTCGTGCTCGCGCGTCCGCACGCCGTACTCCTCGACGAGCCTCGCGTTCGACTCGTACCACTGTGGCCGCTCCCACGCGGCCGCCTCGAAGAAGACCGCGCCGAGCTCCTGCTCCTGTGCGTAGAACGGCGACGTCCGCACGCGGCGGTTCGACTCCCACTGCTCCAGCGGGTGGACGATCCCGTACGTCTTGTTGAAGCCCTCCGCCGCGCGGCCCTTCACGTGCTGCGGCGTCCGCTGCTCGTCGTAGAAGCGCGCCACGTCCGAGGACTGCAGGTCGATCTCCGACTCGCCGTGCGTCATCCACTCCGCGAGCGACTTGCCGACGCCCGGGCCCTCCTTCACCCAGACCGCGGCCGCGGACCAGAGGCCCTTCACCTCGGGCGTCTCGCCGAGCAGCGGCAGGCCGTCCGGCGTGAGCGAGAGCAGGCCGTTGATCGCGTACTTGATCCCGACCGACTCGTCGCCGAGGATCTCCGGCACGAGCTGGAGCGCATGCTCGAGCTGGAGCTCGAAATCCTCCTGCGTGAACGGCAGCTCGGTCGGGCTCAGCGCCGCCTCCGCGATCGACGGGATGTCGTCGGCCTCGCTGAGGATCGGCCGGTGCGCGTACGAGCCGACCTCGAGCCCCTGACCGTCCTGGCGCTCGTACATGTTCGTGTCCATGTCGCGCACGATCGGGTACTCGATCGACGTCCTCGAGCCGAGAAAGCGACGTACGGGCCCGACGTCGATCATCTGGTGCACCGCCGGTGTCAGCGGGATCGACGCGCCCGCCATCTTCGCGATGCGCGGGCTCCAGACGCCGCACGCGATCACGACCACTTCCGCCTCGACGTCGCCGCGGTCGGTGCGGACGCGCTTCACGCGCCCGCTCTCGACGTCGATGCCGAGCACCTCGGTGTTCGGGAACACCTGCAGCGCTCCCAGCCCCTGCGCGCGGTCGCGCATGATCGTGCCGAAGCGCAGCGAGTCGACGACGCTGACGGACGGCGCGTAGAAGCCGCCGAGGATCACCGACTCGTCGATGTAGGGGACGAGCGCCTTCACCTGGGCCGGCGTGACGAGCGAGACGCCGTCGACGCCCCACGACTTCGCTGAGGCCATGCGCCGGCGGAACTCCTCCAGCCGCTCCTCAGTGCGCGCGACCTCGAGGCCGCCGCTCTCGATGAGGACGCCGGCCTCGCGGTACTGCCGCATCGACTCGAGCGTGAGCTGGGTCATCTCCTTCGAGTGGTCGACCGGGTAGATGAAGTTCGAGGCGTGCCCGGTCGAGCCGCCCGGGTTCGGAAACGGCCCCTTGTCGAGCAGCACGAGATCGCGCCAGCCGAGCTCGGCGAGCCAGCCGACGAGGCTGTTGCCGACGATGCCGCCGCCGATCACGACGGCGCGGGCGGTTCCGGGAAGATCGCTCACAGGGCCCCTCACACGGTCAGGAGCACGCGACGCATCGCCTGCTCGAAGTTCTGGACATGGTCCCGCATCGCGGCCGCGGCGCGCACGCCGTCGCCGCCGCGGATCGCCTCGAGCAGCGCCTGGTGCTGGCGGACGGACGCGTCGAGCTCGTGCGCCCGGTCGATCCCCATCATCCAGATGCGCAGGCTCAGCGCGTAGTACTGCTCGAGCGTCGCCTCCAGCAGGTCGTTGTGCGCGCAGCGGTACACGGCGCAGTGGATGCGCTCGTCGAGCGCCATCAGCTCACGCTCGCCGAGGCCTTCCCCGTCGAGCTCGTCGAGCAGAGCCGTCAGGTCGGCCCGCTCCGCCTCCGTCGCCCGTTCGGCCGCGAGCCGCGCCGCCTCCGGCTCGAGCACCGCCCGCACCTCCGAGACCCGGGCGAGCTCGCGGACGTCGACGCCGGTCACGAACATGCCGCGGCGGGGGTACACCTCGACGAGCCGCTCCTGCGCCAGCCGCCGCAACGCCTCGCGCACCGGCGTCCGGCCGATCGAGAGCCGCTCGATCAGCCCCCGCTCGTCGATCACAGCGCCCGGCGGCAGTTCCAGCGTGACGATCAGTTCACGGATAGCGTGATAGGCCTGGTCCGCGAGCGAGGCACCCGCCTCTTGCGGCTGGAAGACCCCAATTCCACCAGTGACCGCCACCCCCCGAACTATTAGCATATCGTTCGTATATCAGTCGGTGGTGGCTGCGCTGGACGACGAAAAGGAGCACCCCTTTGACCGCCAAGATGCCTTCGTCCCTGGAGATCGCACAGGACGCGCACCTGCGCCCGATCAGCGAGATCGCCGCCGCCGCCGGCCTCGAGCCTGACGAGGTCGACCTCTACGGCAAGTACAAGGCGAAGGTCTCGCTCTCGGTGCTCGACCGGCTTGCCGACCGGCCGGACGGCAAGCTCGTCGGAGTCACCGCGATCACGCCGACGAAGGCGGGCGAAGGCAAGACCACGACCGCCGTCTCACTCACCCAGGGCCTCGGCCACATCGGCCGCAAGCCCCTGCTCTGCCTGCGCGAGGCCTCCCTCGGCCCCGTGTTCGGGATCAAGGGCGGCGCCGCCGGCGCCGGCTACGCCCAGGTGGTGCCGATGGAGGACCTGAACCTCCACTTCACCGGCGACATCCACGCGATCGGCGCCGCGAACAACCTGCTCGCCGCGATGCTCGAGGCGAGCATCCTGCACGGCAACGAGCTCAACATCGACCCGCTGGCCATCTCCTGGCGGCGCTGCATGGACATGAACGACCGCGCGCTCCGCAACATGGTCGTCGGCCTGGGCGGCCGCCTGAACGGGTACGCCCGCGAGACCGGCTTCGACATCACCGCCGCATCCGAGGTGATGGCGATCGTCGCCGTCTCGCGCGACCTCCAGGACCTCCGGGCGCGCCTCGGCGCGATCACCGTCGGCACGACGTACGACGGCAAGCCCGTGACGGCCGAGCAGCTCAAGGCGGCCGGCTCGATGGCGGTGCTGCTCAAGGAGACGATCAAGCCGAACCTCGTCCAGACGCTCGAGGGCCAGCCGGCGTTCGTCCACTGCGGACCCTTCGCGAACATCGCGCACGGCAACAACTCGCTCGTGTCCGACCGCGTTGCGCTCAAGCTCGGCGACATCGTCCTCACCGAGAGCGGCTTCGGCTCCGACATGGGCATGGAGAAGTTCTTCGACATCGTCTGCCGGGCGGGCGGGCTCAAGCCGAGCGCAGTCGTGCTCGTGGCGACCGTGAAGGCGCTCAAGCACCACGGCGGCGACCCGGACGGCGGAGCCGAAGCGATCGAAAGCGGCGCCGAGAACATGATCCGTCACCTCGGGATCATCCGCGAGTTCGGGCTCAACGCCGTCGTCGCGGTCAACCGCTTCCCGGACGACAAGGACGACGAGATCGAGCTCGTGAAGAAGATCGCGCTCGCCAACGGCGCCTTCGCGGCCGAGGAGAACGACGGCGTCGCCAAGGGCGGCGAGGGAGCCGTCGCGCTGGCCGAGGCGGTCGTCGCCGCCACGGAGGAGCCGTCGAGCTTCGCGCCGCTCTATCCGCTCGAGGACTCGATCGAGAGCAAGATCGAGACGATCGCCAAGCGGGTCTACGGCGCAGACGGGGTCTTTCTTTTGCCGGCCGCACAAGAGAAGATCCGCCAATTCAACGAAGCCGGGTTCAATCGGCTCCCCATCTGCATGGCCAAGACGCATCTGTCCCTGTCCCACGACCCGGCGCTCACCAACGCGCCGACCGGCTTCACGGTCCCGGTGCGGGACATCCGCGCCTACACCGGCGCCGGCTGGCTCGTCGCGCTCTGCGGCGACATGCAGACGATGCCCGGGCTCGGCAAGAAGCCGGCCGCTGTCAACGTCGACATCGACGCCGAGGGAAGGACCGTTGGGCTCTTCTAACGGCGACGTGCAGGTGTCGTGCCGCGACGTCTGGAAGGTCTTCGGGCCCAATCCGGCGAAGGCGATCGAGAGTGGCGACGTGGACCTCCCACGCGCCGAGTTGATGGAGAAGACCGGCTGCACAGTCGCCTCCCGGGACATCTCCTTCGACGTCGGACGCGGCGAGGTGTTCGTGATCATGGGGCTCTCCGGCAGCGGGAAATCGACCCTCGTGCGATGCCTGACGCGGCTGATCGAGCCGACCTCGGGAGCGGTCAGCATCTGCGGCCGCGACGTGCTCGGCGCCGATCCCAGAGCGCTGCGTGAGCTGCGCCGCACGAAGGTGTCGATGGTGTTCCAGCACTTCGGGCTGTTCCCGCACCGGAACGTGCTCGACAACGTCGCCTACGGCCTCGAGGTGCAGGGCATCGACAAGGCCAAGCGGCACGAGCGTGCGCACGAGCTGCTCGGCGTCGTCGGCCTGTCCCCGGTCGCGCACTCCTACCCCGACCAGTTGAGCGGCGGCATGCAGCAGCGTGTCGGCCTGGCGAGAGCGCTGGCCGTGGATCCGGAGGTTCTGATCTTCGACGAGGCGTTCTCCGCGCTGGATCCGCTCATCCGGCGCGAGATGCAGGACGAGGTGCTGCGCCTCCAGGAGCGGTTGCACAAGACGGTGATCTTCGTGACCCACGACCTCGACGAGGCCCTCAAGCTCGGAGACCGGATCGCGATCATGAAGGACGGCCGCTTCGTCCAGGTCGGGTCGCCGGCCGAGATCGTCGGGGCCCCGGCGGACGACTACGTGCGCGAGTTCGTCCGCGACGTGCCGCGAGGGAAGGTGCTCACCGCCGCTTTCGCCGTCCAGCCGCACACGCCGGGCGAAACCCCCCAGGAGTTCGTGCAGCACGACCAGCGCCTCGGCGAGCTGCTGCCCGTCGTCTTCGGCGCCCAGGGCCCGATCGGAGTCGTCGGCGGCGGCGGCGAGCTGGTGGGCATCCTCGACCGCCGCATGGTGATCCACGTGCTCGCAGGCCGCGAGGTCGTCGCGGTCCCGGAAGAGCCGTTCGACGGAGACCAGACCCAGCCCTAGCCCGACACGATGTCAGTGCCGACCGCGACGCCGACGCCCGATCAACTCCAACCCGCCGCAGCCTCGGCCGGACGGCTCTCGACCGCGGCCCGGCGGATCGACCAGCGCCTCGGCGGTCTCGGCCGCTGGGCTCTGCCCGTCGGCGCCGCCGTGCCCCTCTGCGTGGCCGCCGCGATCGCCACCGGCTTCCACGCCGGCTTCCCCGCCGGCTGGGTCCTGGGCGTGCCCAACTGGTTCGACCGCCTCGACTTCTGGGTCACGAACCACGACATGTCGAACTTCTTCCTCCACACGATCGTGGGAGGGTTCGGGAACTTCCTGAACTCCGCGACAAACGACGTCGTCCACCTCCTGCACTGGATGACCTGGCTCGGAGTGCTCCTCGTGGCCACCCTCATCGCCTGGCTCGTAGGCTCGTGGCGCACCGCGCTCTTCTCTGCCTTGATGGTGGCCTCGTTCGGCGTGCTGCAGATCCCGAACGGCGGTGCCGGAGGGATCTCTCAGATGTGGCCGAGTGCGATGACCACGCTCGCCCTCATGGCGGTGGCGATCATCTTCTCGACGATTGTCGGCATCCCGCTCGGCATCGCCTCTGCGGTCTGGCCGACGTTCAACAAGATCCTCAGTCCGGTGCTCGACCTGATGCAGATCCTGCCGGCGTTCGCCTATCTCGTGCCGATCGTCGTGCTCTTCTCGATCGGCAACCCGGCAGGGATCGTTGCGACCTTCATCTACGCCGTTCCGCCGCTCGTGCGCTTCACCGAGATCGGCATCCGGTCGGTGCGGAAGGACGTGATCGAGGCCGCCCAGTCGTTCGGGTCGACACGCGGGCAGATCCTCCGGAACGTCCAGCTTCCGCTCGCGGCCCAGGCGATCATGCTCGGCCTCAACCAGGTGATCATGATGGCCCTGTCGATCGTGGTGATCGCCTCGCTCGTCGGAGCCGGCGGGCTGGGCGACCCGGTGCTCAACGCGCTGCAGACCCAGCAGATCGGCGAAGGCGCGATCGCCGGCATCCTCATCGTGTTCATGGCGATGTGGCTCGACCGGACCTCCGCGGCCTTCGGCCGGCGGACGGACCGCTCGAAGGCCACCTCGGCGCGCAGGCGGCTCACCCGCAATCAGCTGCTCGGCGTCTGGGCGGCCGTGCTGGCGGTCGTCGTCATCTCGCGCTACGCGTTCACCCTGGGCGACTGGCCGTCGGGCTGGGGCTTCTCGGGCGTGTCCGCCGCCAATCGCGCGCTCAACTGGGTCACGAACGAGTTCACCGGCATCGGCGGCCCCGTCAGCAGCTTCCTGACGCTCCATGTCCTCAACCCGCTGCAGCGCTACCTGAGCGATCTGCCCTGGTGGCTGGTGGCGGCCGTGGTGGGGACGATCGGCTGGGTGCGCGGCGGGATGCGGCGCGGGATCCTGCTCGCAGGCTGCGTCGTGCTGCTGGGCCTGATGCAGGCACCGAACGGCTACACGTTCCAGGGCACGACCTCGTACAACTTCGTCGCCTGGAGCGACGCCATGCAGACACTCAGCCTCGTGATCGTCGCCCTCGTGTCCGACCTGGTCATCGGGATCCCGCTCGGGATCGCCGCCTACCGCTGGCGGACCGTCGACCAGGTGCTGCGGCCGATCCTCGACTTCCTGCAGACCCTCCCGGCCTTCGTCTACCTGATCCCGGTGGTGACGCTGTTCGGGGTGGGCAACGTGGCCGGTGTGAGCGCCTCGTTGATCTACGCGCTGCCGGCGGCCGTCCGGGCGACAACCCTAGGCCTGCGCGCGGTACAGCGTGACGTGGTCGAGGCGGGACAGTCCTTCGGATCAACGCGCTGGCAGCTCCTGCTCAAGGTCGAGCTGCCGATCGCCCGGCCGTACATCATGCTCGCCGTCAACCAGACGATCCTGCTCGTGATGGCGGAGGTCGTCGTCGCCGGCCTCGTCGGAGCCGGCGGGCTCGGGCTCGACGTGGTCACCGGCTTCTCGCGATCCGAGGTCGGCCTCGGCGCCGCGGCGGGGCTGGCCATGGTGCTCATGGGCATCGTGCTCGACCGCCTGAGCCAGTCCGACCCGAGCCGTGGACGCACAGCCACGACGTGAAGACACATGTTTTCAGGGGCAATCGAGCAATCAACCAAGGGAGGATCATGAGTCAACCCAGGAGGACACGGCGGATGCCGGTTCGCCTCGCGTTCATCCTCGCGGTGGTGGGCCTCACCGCGATCGCGGTCGTCGCCACGGCGACGGGCGCCTCCGCCGGACGCGCCGCCAAGCCGACCATCGTGCTGGCCAACAACTCGTGGGAGGGGTCGACCGCCAACAACGTGGTGGCGCAGTACGTGATCGAGAAGAACCTGGGCTACAACGTCAACCTGCTGACGATCGACGAGATCCCCGCGTGGCCCGCAATGGTCCAGGGCAAGGTCTCGGCCGTGATGGAGGTCTGGGGTCACTCGCCCCTGTACTCGCAGTACGTGACGGGCAACCACAAGGTGATCGACGCCGGCCTCGAAGGGCCGGGAGGCAACATCGGCTGGTACGTGCCGACCTATCTGATGCAGCAGCACCCTGAGCTGAAGACGTGGAAGGGCGTGCAGAAGGACTGGAAACTGTTCGTCACCCCGCAGTCGTCACCGCAGGGCCAGTTCCTCGACGGCTCCGCCAGCTACGTGACGAACGACCAGGCCCTGATCACGAACCTCAAGCTGAACGTCAAGGTCGTCTTCGCCGGCACCGAAGCCGCGCAGCTCACCGAGATCGAGTCGGACTACAAGGCCAAGAAGCCGGTGCTCTTCTACTGGTACACGCCACAGTTCCAGAACGCCATCTACAAGTTCTCGCAGGTGGCGCTGCCCCCGTGGACGACGACCTGCGCGAAGCTGAAGCCGGCTCAGATCAACTGCGCCTATCCGCCGTACCCGCTCTACAAGGTGATGTCAGGCTCGCTGCCGACGCAGGCGCCGGACGTCGCGAACTTCATCAAGCGGTTCAACTGGACGGCGGACGACCAGAACTCGGTCGCCTACGACCTCGCGGTCAAGCACATGAGCAACACCGCCGCAGCTGCGGCGTTCGTGAACTCCCATCAAGCGCTGGTGAAGTCGTGGCTCAGTAACTCCACGCCGTTCACCAAGACGCAGCCTCCCGCGGCAGGGACCTAGAGCACAGGAACACCTCGGCGTCATGTGGCCCCTGCGCGAGCGGGGGCCACTCCTTTGTGGCTGAATCCTCGTGAATGCCGTCCTCCGTCCCGCTTCCCCTCGAGACCGGCCGCCTGCTCATCCGCCCCTTCCTCGTCGTGGCGGACACCGAGCCGATGCTGGCGGTCTACGGCGACCCCGAGGTGATGCGCTTCATCCCGGGCGGCGCCCTCCCCGACGCTGCGGCGGTCCGCGCGACGCTCGAGACGCACGCGGGCACACAGAAGCGCCTCGGCTTCAGCGCCTGGGCCGTCGTCGAGCGGCAGACCGGGGACGTGATCGGCGACGCCGGTTTCGGGATCTTCGAGCAGACGGGCGACGTCGAGCTCGGGTACACGCTCGCCCGGGCTTACTGGGGCCTCGGGTACGCGACGGAAGCAGCAGCGGCCTGTCTCGAAGCGGGGCTCGAGCACATCGAAGCGCCCCGGATCGTCGCCGTCGTGGACGAGGCCAACGATGCGTCCCTGCGCGTGGCCGAGCGGATCGGGATGGGAAGGACCGGCACGATCGAGGCGCACGGGCGCCCGCACGTCCTCTTCGCCGCCCAGCGCTGAAGCGTCAGTCCTCCGGCCCGAGGGCGGTTTCCGGCGGAACGAGCCGGCGGCCCTCGATGCGGAAGCCGGAGCGGACGAGGAAGGGGCGCGCGTCGGCCACGACCCGCTCGATGTTGCGGACGATCCAGAGGCAGACGAGCGCGAGCGGCAACTCGACGCAGAACGCCTCCACGAGCGCGAGCACGAGCTTTCCCGTCCCCTTTGACGTCATCGTGTCGAACCAGGCGTCGGCGAGCAGAAGCCCCGCCGTCATCGACGCGAGGGTCGCGGACGAGGAACTGCGCCGGGCGAGCGAGATCCCCGTCGCGGCCAGGAGCGCACCGACCGCGACATCGAAGCCGCCCCAGGCGACCTCCCAGTGGTTTGCGACCTCCTGCGACGGCAGGCTGACGAACAGCCACACGATCCAGGGCGCGAGCGCGAGGGCGAAGACCACGAAGAGCGGCGGGATCCACCAGGGCACGAGCATTCCGTCCGCGTCGGGCGGCGGCGAGATCGGCAGGCGCCAGCGGCGCCCGTTCGACGGGGGATCGCTCATTCGAGGCCTGCTACTGAAGGTAGCGCTCGACCACCTCGGGCGGCTGCACCTCCGCCTCGTCCTCCGGCAGGCCCGCGGTGCGCAGGGCGCGCCGCCGGCGCAGCAGGTCCCAGCACTGGTCGAGCGAGATCTTGACGCCCTCGAGCCGGGCCCGGTCGACGTCCGTCGCGTCGCCGGCCTCCTCGCGCGACCAGAGCTCGTGCTCCTCGGCCACCAGCTGCTCGATCGTCTCGTGGATCGGTTCGTCCGTCGCCATCTGAGCCTCCTGTCGCGGGAGACCTCAGTGTGACGGAACGGTCACGACCCAGGCGGCGCTCGCCGCGCTCGTGACCCCTGCGGTGAGCGTCTGCGTGGCCGTCAGCGTGTGCGAGCCGGAGGCCATCGTGACCCTCGATCACTTCGGCGGCTCGACCGGCGGGGTCGCGTTGAACGAGCCGTAGACGTCGTGCATGAAGTGCGCCGTCGTGACCATGTGCAGGTCGAGCGTCCGCATCGTCGCCCGGTCGACGAGGACGGTGAACCAGGCCGGCGTCCCGGGGTCGAAGAAGGAGATGCGCCAGACCGGCCGCCCCTGCACCGTCGCCGTCCCCAGCACGTGCGCGTCGGTGACGGAGACCCAGAAGGGGAGCGGCTGCGTCAATGGCTGCTGCGGAGACCGAACCCAGCGCGCGCTGCCCGGCTGCCGGTCCCAGCGGTGGCCGCCGACGACCACCCCGGCCCCGCCTCCGACGATGGTGTACTCGAGGCGGTCGGGCGCCTGGATCCGCCAGTCGCTCGTGACGGTCTCGTGCGGGCCCGAGCCGAGCCGCTCGTGGAAGCTGAGCGATCGAAGCGCGCGCCACGCCTTCCCGGCACGCGCGAGGAGCGCAGTCGCGTCGCGCGGCGGCCAGACGGCGGGCAGGGCCACACGCCAGCGAGTCGGCGAAGGCCCGTTCCGAACGTCGACCTCGACCGCCGCCGGCCGGCCGCCCACGGCGGCCGCGGCCCGGTAGCAGCCGGGCCCGCACACCGTGCCCGTCGCGACCGCGCCGCCGACCGTGAAGCGGACGTCGAGCCCGGTCGCGCCGCGGGCCTGCGGCCCGACCACGGACGCCTGAACGAGGACGCCTCCGGAGCGTGGGACGACTGCGAGCGCGAGCGCGTCCGGTCCCATCTCGCGGCTGTAGACGACCGCGCCCCGCGGTGGCGCCGGAAAGCCGGCGGGGCTCGGCGGGACCGAGGGGCGTGCGGGCACGGGCTCGGCCGTCGCCGCGGCCGGGGCCGGCCCGCCGTTGCCGGGTCGCAGCAGCACAGCCGCCAGAACGGGCCCCGCGACGAGCAGGGCTCCGCCGACGATCGCGACGAGTTGAGTCCGTCCTGCTATGGGGCAACGCTAGCCGGTGGCCGTGTCGATGAGAGCGTCCAGCGGCGGCCAGAACGTGTTCTCCGCCGCAGCGGTCGTCTTCAGCGGCGCCCCCTGCACCGCCTGCAGCGCGCCCGTGGAATGGACCCACGATGGGGGAAAGGTATAGTCGCTCCGTCAATCCTTCGGGGCTTGGGGTCACCGAATCGTTCCTGCCAGCCCCGTGTCGCTCTTCGGGAGGATCATGCACCGCTCACTGTCGTCGTCTCCGATTCGTTTGCTGTCCGTGTTTGCGGCACTCGTGGTCGCGTCGGCCCTTGCCGGCCCGGCCTTCGCCGCACGGACGCACGCGACGGCGACGATCAAGGTCACCGCTACCGAGTTCAAGTTCGCGCTGTCCCCCTCGACCGTCACGCACGGCACGGTCACGTTCACGGTCGTGAACAAGGGCAAGCTCGCGCACGACTTCAAGATCGCCGGCAAGGCGACGCCCATGATCGCGCCGGGGAAGAGCGCCAAGCTCACGGTCAAGCTGAAGGCAGGCAAGTACCCCTACCTGTGCACGGTGCCCGGTCATGCGGCAGCCGGCATGAAGGGCACGCTGGTCGTGAAATAGGAGCGGCGGCTGCGGGCCGGCCGCGAGACAGGCCGGCCCGCAGCCGCACCCGTGGCTTAACAAGTGTTCTCGCGCGCGCGAGGCTGAGTCTCAGGCGCCGCGCGGGGCAGCGGTCGACCCGCGCACGACGAGGGTCGTCGCCAGCTCGACCTTGAGCGTCTCGCCGTCGGGCTGGCTGAGCAGGCGGACGAGCAGCGCGACCGCCATCCGCCCCATCTCGGCCAGCGGCTGGCGGACGCTCGTGAGCGGCGGCGTCACGATCGGCGCCTGCTCGGAGTCGTCGAAGCCTACGAGCGAGAGGTCCTCGGGCACGGACAAGCCGCGCTCCCGGGCCGCCTGAAGCGCACCGATGGCGAGGTTGTCGTTGAAGGCGAAGATCGCGGTCGGCGGCAAGGGAGAGTCGAGCAGCCGGGCCGCGGCGGCGCGGCCGCCGCCCAGCTCGAAGTCCGACTCGATCTCGAGGGTGGCGTCGACCGGGAGACCCGCGCGCGCCAGCGCGCCGCGGTATCCGAGCAGCCGCTCCTCCGTCGCGCACCAGCCGGCGGGCCCCGTGATCGCCCCGATGCGCCGGTGCCCGAGCTGGAGCAGATGCTCCACGGCGTTGATCGCGCCGGTCGTGTTGGCCGCGGAGACGCTCGGGATACCCGCGTCGAGCGACACCCGCGGGTCGAGCACCACGAAGGGATACCCGTACTCGTGGAGCGCCGCGAGTTCGTCGCTCGACTCGGACGGCAGGATCAGCACGCCGCCGTCGGTCGTGCCGTGCATCAGCCGCTCGAGCAGGCCGACCTCGCGCTCGTGCTCGTCGAGGGTCGGGCAGAGGATCGGCCGCATGTCCTGCTCGTAGAGCGCCTCGGCCAGCGCCGCCGCGATCTCGGCGAAATACGAGGCCCGGATGAAGGGCAGGGTCACGCCGACGAGGCCCGTCGGCGCCCCGGAAAGGGCCCGCGCCGACCGGTTCTGGGAGAACCCGCGCTCCCGCACCACGCGCATGACGGCCGCCCGGGTCTCCGGCGCCACATGGGGCTGCCGGTTGAGGACGCGCGAGATGGTGGCCACCGAGACGCCGGCTTCCCGCGCGATGTCGCGGATCGTCGGCGCACGGCCCTGTAAGCGGTTACTCATCAGGGCGAACATAGGCGCACTCCTCCGGGCTTCAGATCAGTGATTTCCCGCATGGGAGTGGTCATGCGGCGTACCCACAGATTCCGGTAGCGGTTCCAGTGGGGAGCCGAGAGACGGCAGCAAGGTGGGGATCGGGCTCAACGCGAGTTTTGGAGGTGTCCGCGCCGAGGGTCGAGGAAGGGATGCCCCGGTCTGCCTTTCGCCCGTCTCGGAGGGTCTTCGAGCAAGAGGAGTGATCGCCATCATGAAACGCGTTTGGAAGCGGACGGCCGTCGGCCTCGGCGTCATCGCCATGGCCGTCGCCGTCAGCGTGACGGCCGGCAGTGCGGGCGCGTCGAAGAAGAACTCGCTCGCGAACTATCCGCGCAGCCAGACCCTGATCACGAGCGGGACGCAGTGGGGCAACATCGCGGGGACGAACCCCTACGCCGGCAACTACGCGGCGGGCATGATCGGGCTCGACATCGAGACGCTGCTCCGCTTCGACCCGGTCAAGGGCACGTACATCAACTGGCTGGCCCAGTCGGCGACGTGGACGGGCCCGAAGCAGTACACGATCGTCGTGCGCAGCGGCGTCAAGTGGGGCGACGGCAAGGCCCTCAAGGGCAGCGACGTCGCTTTCAACGTCAACCTCGGTCGCTTCAACACGGCGTTCTGGAACAACCTCTACGTCAACCTGAAGCAGCCGCTCGTCGTTCACGGCAACACGGTCGTGATCAATTTCAAGGGCACGCCGAATTACATCCAGTGGCAGAACCTGATGTGGAACCTGCCGATGATCAGCCCCGCGCAAGCAGGGAGCATGATCACCAACGCGGCGAGTCTGACGACGTACAGCCCGGGCAACCCGATCGGAACGGGCCCCTATCAGATGGACTCCAAGGGCTTCGATCCGACCACGAGGGTCGTCTGGGTCAAGAAGGCGCACTGGTGGGCTTCTGACCTCGGCATCGAGCCGTCGCCGGCCCCGAAGTACATCATCGACCTCGTCAACACGAGCAACACGAACAGCCTCTCGGCTGTGCTCGCGGGCGTCGAGGACCTGAACAACAACTACCTGCCCGGCGTCAACCAGCTGGTCGACCAGGGCAAGGTCAGCACGTACTTCGCCAAGGCGCCGTACATGCTCTCGGCGAACACGGCCTGGCTGGAGCCGAACACGACCGTCAAGCCGCTGAACGACCCGGTCTTCCGCAGGGCTCTGGCCGAGTCGATCAACGTGAACCAGGTCGTGACGCAGGACTACGGCAACCTCGTCCTGCCGGCGAGCCCGACGGGCCTGCTGCCGACGTGGAGCAAGTACATCGACAAGGCCGCAGTGGCGGCGAACGGCTTCAAGTACGACACGGCCGACGCCGCATCGCTCCTGACGAAGGCCGGCTATCCGAAGGACAGCTCCGGCATGTTCGAGAACAAGGACGGCTCGAAGATCGATCTCGATCTCTCCGTCCCGCAGGGCTGGTCTGACTGGGAAGCTGCCCGCGACATGATCGTCTCCTCGGCGAAGGCCGCGGGGATTCGCATCACCGCCAAGGTGAAGGACTTCAACACCTGGCAGAGCGATCGCAACACGGGCAACTTCGACCTCGTGATCGACAACGCCTACCAGATCAGCGACAACCCGTGGACGTACTGGAACGGCATCTTCCATCTCCCGGTCATCTCGACGGGTACCGGCCAGACGTTCGCGAACTTCGAGCGTTACAGCAACCCTGACGCGTGGGCTCTCGTCCAGAAGCTGAACCAGACTCCGCCGACGAACAAGGCGGCGATTCAGCAGATGAACAGCAGCCTCCAGACGACCCTGATGAAGGACCTGCCCCTGATCCCGCTCTGGTACAACGGGATGTGGGCACAGTTCACCTCCAAGTACTGGACGAACTGGCCTTCCTCGAGCTCCACTCGGCAGTACACACCCGTCATGTGGGGCGGTTACCAGCAGATGACGGGCATCGACATGTTCACGCACCTCAAGAAGAAGTAGGAAGTAACCCGTCCGTGATCGATCACCGTCCCTCCTGTCGGCAGTAGCTGCGGGAGGGGCGGTGATTCGACTGCGGAGCCACGTGAGCGAGGAGACCCGGTGCGTCGTTATTTCTTGAGGAAGTTGTTCGTTTATGCGCTGACGTTTGTGGTGGCGGTGACGATTGACTGGGCGATTCCGCATTTGATGCCGGGGAATCCGGTGTTGACGTTGATGGGGCGGTTGCA
>Ga0265318_10000250_pt1 | contig 46796 bp, 32 predicted proteins | sample 4821metaG_FD_192431 | JGI IMG/M metagenome (GOLD analysis project Ga0265318, IMG submission 192431) | Rhizosphere microbial communities from Carex aquatilis grown in University of Washington, Seatle, WA, United States - 4-8-21 metaG | ecosystem: Host-associated > Plants > Roots > Rhizosphere >... | reverse complement strand
ACTGTGGCGAAAGTCGTCCGAGACGAGAGCTGCGACACGGTTGCTCTGACGGCCACCGCGTTCGGCAAAGACCTCGCGCCGCGCCTCGCGGCCAAGCTCGGCGCCGGCTACGCCCCGGACATCAACCTCGTGAAGGTCGACGGCACGAAGCGCACCTACCGCCGTCCGATGTACGCGGGCAACGTATTCGGCTGGGTCGAGATCCTCACGCCGGTGCAGGTCGTGAGCGTGCGCCAAACCGAGTTCGCCGCTGCGGAGCCCAGCGGCGGCGAGAGCCCCGTGCAAAGCGTCGCCCGCGCGCCGGACGACGCCGCGGCCTCGCGGGTGGAGTTTCTCAAGCTGGAGGCCGGGAAGAGTGAACGGCCGGACCTCGGCGAGGCCCGTGTGGTCGTATCCGGAGGACGGTCGCTGAAGGAGCACTTCAAGGAGGTGCTCGAACCGCTGGCGGACGCGCTGGGGGCCGCTCTCGGGGCCAGCCGCGCGGCATGCGACGCTGGATATGCACCGCCCGAGCTCCAGGTCGGACAGACGGGACGCACGGTGGCGCCGCAGCTCTACATTGCGGTGGGCATCTCCGGGGCCATCCAGCATATCGCCGGAATGAAGGCTTCGAGGGTCATCGTCGCGATCAACAAGGACGGGGACGCCCCCATCTTCCAGATTGCGGACTACGGCGTTGTCGCCGACCTGTTCGTCGCCGTCCCTGAGCTGGTCCGGGAGCTTCAGCGGCCGAGCTGAGGGGCGATGCTCGCATTCCGGCGTCGCGCGTTGTAAGCGCTATCGCTCGTGAGCTACCTGGTCCTCGCCCGGAAGTATCGCCCGCAAACCTTCGACGACCTCGTCGGCCAGGATCACGTCGCGCGCACGCTGGCCAACGCGATCGCCACCGATCGCGTCGCCCATGCGTTCCTCTTCACCGGGGTTCGCGGCGTCGGAAAGACGACCAGTGCCCGCCTGCTCGCCAAGTGTTTGAACTGCGTCGGGACCGACGGCCTGCAGAAGAAGCCGACGGCGTCGCCTTGCAACCGGTGCGCGCCGTGCAGCGAGATCACGGCCGGACACGACCTCGATGTGCAGGAGATCGACGGCGCCAGCTACACCGGGGTCGACGACGTGCGCCGGCTTCAAGAGGGCATGACGTTCCGCCCCGCCCGCGACCGCTTCAAGATCTACATCGTCGACGAGGTCCACATGCTGTCGACGGCGGCATGGAACGCGTTCTTGAAAACGTTGGAAGAGCCTCCGCCGCACGTGAAGTTCATCTTCGCGACCACCGAGGCACACAAAGTGCCCGTGACGATCCTCAGCCGCTGTCAGCGCTACGACTTCAAGCTGATCGCGACGCAAGCCGTCGCTCGGCGGCTCGAGCAGGTCCTCGCTCAAGAGAAGATCGAAGCCGAAGCCTCGGCGGTACAGCTCCTTGCACGCGAGGCGGCGGGGTCGATGCGCGACGCCATGAGCCTGCTCGACCAGGTGATCGCCTTCAGCGGAGACAGGCTCACGGGCACCGACGTCACCCGCGTGCTCGGTGTCGCGGATCGGACGATTCTCCACGACCTCGCGGCGGCGCTCGTCGGGGGAGACGCGGCGGCGTGTCTCCGCGTCGTGGAGCAGTTGGCACAACAGGGGTTCGACCTGGTGCACGTGACCCGGGACGTGCTTCGACACTTGCGCAATCTCGTCGTCGCGAAGGTCTGCGCCGAGTCCCGACCGGGGTTCGAAGAAGCTCGGTCGGCCGGGGGGGGTCCGAGCTTGCGCGAAATGCTAGACCTCGCCGACGAGGAGGTGCGTGACGTGACCGCCCTCGCTTCGAGCGCCGACACCGACGATCTCACCCGGTGTTTTCAGGGCTTCTCGAACGCGTTCGATGGCATCGTGCGGAGCGCCCAGCCACGGATGGCGCTCGAGATGGCGCTCGTGCGCCTGGCCCGCCGTCCCCCGCTGCTGCCGCTCGACGAGTTGCTCGTGCGCGTCGGCGACCTCGAACGCCGCCTCGGCGGAGCGCCCCCCCCACCCCCTGCCCCCGCGACGCGAGGCGGTTCCGGAAGCGGAGGCGGCGGTCGGGGCATACCCCTCGCGTCTCCACAGTCGGCGGACTCTGCGGGGGGCACACGCACGCGCGGAGCCCTCGCGCTCGCAGCGGAGAGCACCCCGCCCGCGGTGCCGGTGCGAGGGCAGCACTTGACCGTGGTCGCCGCCGCTCCGTCGACCTCCGCCGACATCGACGGGTGGCGCGCCATCCTCGAACGCGTTCGGACGGCGCGGCCCGCCATCGCGTCGGTTTTCGAGCACGCGATCCCGATCGAGGTCGGCTCGGCACGGGTCGTCGTGGGCTTCGAGCCGAACGCCGGCTTCCTCGCGGCGCGCGCGAGCGACCCCGAGGCCATCGACATCCTCACGCGAGAGGCACGCGCCCACTTCGGCGCGGCGACGCTCGTCGTGATTGACGCGTCGGCGAAGTCTCCGAACGGGGCGCGAACGATCGCGTCCGTCGACGCCGAACGGCGATCGACCGAAGAGTCGGTCGCTCGCGCGGCGATCCAAGCGCACCCTCTGGTCGAAGAGGCAATCCGCCTCTTCGGCGCGAGGGTTCACGACGTGAAGCTGCCGAGCAGCGACGGATAAGGTACATAGGCAGCATGCAGTTTCGCGGCGGCATGAACGAGCTGATGCGGCAGGCAGCCCGCATGCAGCGCAAGATCGACAAGGCGAGGGAAGAGCTGAAAGATCGCGAGCTCACGGTCGAGGGCCTCGGGGGCAAGGTGAAAGTCATCGTGACCTTGGGGCGCAGCCTCAAGCGCATCGACATCGACAAGGACACCCTGAAGACCGAAGAGACGGATCTCGTGCTCGACGGGGTGTGCGCGGCGGTCAACCAGGCGATCGAGCAGGCCGACAAGGAGATGGAGGCCGAGCTCGAGAAAGTCACGGGCGGGGTGAAGATCCCCGGCTTGGTGTAGCCGTGGAGGTGTTGTGACTCCGAAGGTTCGACGGGTCACCAAGCTGCTCGGTCGCCTGCCCGGGGTGGGCGAGAAAACGGCGCAACGATTCGTGCTGTGGCTGTTGACCGCCGACGGGGCCGTCGCGCGCGAGCTCGGCTTGGAGCTCGCCACGTTGCGCGAGGAGATCGGGCCCTGCGAGCGCTGCGGCAACGTGGCCGAAATCCGTGAGGAGCACGCGGTGTGCGACGTGTGCGCCGACACGAAGCGCGACGCGAGAGTGCTCTGCGTCGTGGCGCGCGTTCACGATTTGCTGGCGATCGAGCGAGCCGCGGCGATGCGCGGCCGGTATTTCGTGCTCGGACGACTGCTCTCGCCTCTCGAAGGGATCGGGCCGGAAGACTTGCCGATCGCAAAGCTGGTCGAGCGAATCCGCGCGGATGGCGTGGCCGAGGTGATCGTGGCGACACCGCCGAGCGTCGACGGCGAGGCCACTGCGCTCTTGCTGAAGCGGGATCTTGAGCCGTTGGGTCTACGAATCACGCGGATTGCCAGTGGCGTGCCACACGGAGGGGACCTCGAATTCGCCGACCCCATCACGATGGCGCGCGCCCTCGCCGGGCGACAGCGGCTGTAAGCTATCCACCCATGAAGGACGCCATCACGACCCGCGACGCCCCCGGCGCCATCGGCCCCTACTCGCAAGCGGTGCGCGCGGGCGGTTTGGTTTTCGTAAGCGGCCAAATCCCGCTCGACCCCGCAACCGGCCAGGTCGTCGGCGGCGACATCGCAGCCCAGACCGAGCGCGTGATGAACAGCCTCGGCGCCGTGCTCGCGGCTGCCGGGCTCGGGGTCGATGACGTCGTCCGCACGACGATCTACCTGGTCGATTTGGGCAACTTCGCGGTCGTCAACGACGTGTACGGCCGGTTCTTTCGAGCGCCGTATCCGGCGCGCAGCACCGTCCAGGTGGCAGCGCTTCCGCGCGGAGTGGCGATCGAAATCGACGCAATCGCCGTGGCGGACAAGCATCCCTGAACCAGGGCACGAGAAGAAACCGGCCTGGCAGACATGGGGGGTCAGGCGACGCCCTCCGCCCGAACGCTCGCGTTGAGCTCCGCAAGCGCGCGCTCGACTTCGGCCCGGGCGTTGGCGTTGGAACGGCCGGGCTCGATGGGCGCACCCAGCGCCACTTCGACGCGCGTGAACGGCCACGCGATGGCAAAGCGATCCCAGGCGCTCCGCAGGACGACGCCATGCCGAACCGCCCCTGCCAGCGGAACCAGCACACCGCCCGCCGCCCGCGCGGCCGCCACCGCACCTCCTTTGACGACGCCGTAGGGACCCCGCGGGCCGTCTACGGCGAAAGCCGCATCCGCGCCGTCGTTTCTCATGGCACGCACGACGGCCGCAAGGCCCCTCGTTCCCCCGCGCGAGCTCGATCCCCGTACGACACGGAGCCCCAGGATGCCCAGCACCCGCGCCTGGATTGCTCCGTCGGACGAGAGGCTGACCAGGACCACCGTGGGCTTGCGCCGCCGCCACGCGAGAAGAGGCCATTGGGTGCCGTGCCAAAATGCGAGCACCCAGGGCCGGCCTTGCACCTGCGCGAGCGCCGGGTGCGCGACGACGCGCACCCGAAGCGAGGCGAGCCAGACGCGCGCTACGATTCCCAGCGCAATCCCGACAATCCCGGCTCGCACGTCCGGGCGTTATCCCTTCAGCTCCGTCAGCTTCGCACGCGCCCGGTCGAGGGCGGGGTCGTTCTCGATCGCGCGCTCGAACATCTGCACGGCCTTGACCTTGTCCCCTTGTCGGACGCTGATTTCGCCGAGGTAATAGAAAACTTCGCCCTTGGAGATTCCGGCCTTGGGGTCCAGGCGCTGCAGAAGCAGCGCACGAAACGTCTTCTGAGCGCGATCCAGATCGTCCGTCTCGAACGCGAGCACACCGAGGTCCCGCAGAACCGTGACCGAGCCGGGGTCGATCTTGAAGGCCATGTCGAGCTGCGTAAGAGCGACGTCCTTGTCGCCGAGCTGCGCGAGCGCACGGCCCAAACGATGGTGATAGAGGGCGAGCTCCTTGGTGCGCCTCGTGCCGAACGACGCGATGACTTTCTCGAGCACGTGAGCCGCCTCTCGGCCGCGCTGCGCCGCGTTGTACGCGTCGCAGAGAGCCATGAGGAGCTCTCGGTCGTGAGGGACGAGCTGCGCGGCCCGCTCGAGTACCCCGATCGCGTCATCCGGGCGGTTGCGCCGCAGCACATGAATGTCCGCGGCCGCCCGCAGAAGCTTCACTTGCTCCAGAATCTGCGCGGGGACGGCCGGCGCCGCGAGCGAGCCGGATGGCATGGGGCCGCGCGACCCAGAGGGACCCCTTCCGTCGGGAGGCGCGTCCGCGCCGACCGGATGCGTCGAAGCGATGAGATCGGCATCGCCGACGAGCAAGTCGGCGAGCTCCGCCCACTTCTCCGCCTTCTCCCAGCGCATGCGCAACATCGCGCGCAGCCCCGCGTTCGTGGGCTCGAGCCGCAGCCCTTGCTGGAGGGCCTCCTCCGATCCAGCCGCATCCCCCATTTTCTCGCGCACCTCCGCAAGCCGCAGCGCCCACGGAACACCGGTCGCCTCGCTCGCCAGATCGACCAGCCTGGCGAGCGCGCCGGCGGCCCGCTCCCAATCTGCGCGCTTCTCGCTCATGCGCGCGATCGCCTCCAGGGCGGCGCGGTGCGTCGGGTCCCGCTCGAGCACCTCCTCGTAGGTCCGCTGTGCCGAGACTGCGTCGTTGAGCCGCCGCTCTTGCAGCTCACCGAGGCGCACCAACAGCGCGAGCTCGGTGGTCACGTCCGCCCGGTCGTGGGCCCCTTCGAGCTGCGATCGGAGCAACTCGGCGAGCTCCGCGTCGCGCCCCGTCAGCTCGTACAACTGCGATAGGCGGAGGGCCGCCTCCGCGTGCGCGGGGTCCTCGTCGAGAATCGCGCGCAATGTTTCGATCGCATCTTCGGGCGCCTGGAAGCGACCGTCGTAGAGATCGGCCAGCTCCAGACGCAACGCCGTTCGCGATTCCTGGCTGGTGGCCACGTCGATGAGCCGCGACAAGAGCTTCGCGAGATCCTTGTACTGCCCGGCGTCGACGTACAGTTTTCGCAGGGCCGCAGCGGCCGGCGCGTCCGCCGGCTCCGCGTCGAGAATCTCTTCGTAGAGGGCGATTGCGCGTGGCCCGTCGTGGAGCGCGCTCACGAGCTCGCGCGCGGCCATGTGCTTGAGCGCAAGCGCCTGCCCCGCATCGGTGGCGATCTCGGCGCGACGCGAGAGAAGCCTCACCACTTCGGCGTGATCCCCGGCCGCGGCACGCAGCTTCGTCAATTCTTCGAGCGCCCATGCGTCACCGTCGTCGTCGGCGACCATGTCGCGCAGCGTCGCTTCGGCCAGGTCGCGGTCCCCGACCGGCCCTTCGGCCAGCTCTTTCGCCTCGCGGAGCAACGCGCGCTTCGACGACTCGCTCGCTTCGAGCCGCGCGCGCGCGCGGAGGGTGTGCACGAGCTCGCGCTCCCGCCCGGGCGCACGGCGTAGGTCCTCGAGTGCCCGCAGGACGTCGATGTTCTCGGGTTCGATCGCGAGCGCCTTCGAATACGCGTCCTCGGCTTTGCTCGCGTTCTGGAGCTTGTCGCGACGCCACGCCGCCAGCCTCACCCAGAGCTCCGTCCGCGTCGTCGCCGGTACGTCCCGCGCGTCGTCGAGCGCGGCCGCAAGCGCGTCGGACGCCTGCTCCCAGCTCCCGCTCACCGCGGCGAGCCGCTCCAGCTCCGACAACGCTTCTTCGTCCGACGGGTCCTCGGCGATCGCCGCTTGTACGACCCGCTGCGCTCGCGCGCGATCCCCTACGGTATCTTCGAGCACGCGCGCGAGATTCAGGCGAGCGCGAGTTCGGTCGACGATCGTTTGCGCCCGCGAGACACGCCGCTCGTAGAGCCGGGCGAGCGCATCGCCGTGCCCGAGTGTCTTGTGTACGAACTCGAGCGCGTCGAACGCGTCGTCGAAGAGGGCGGCGTCGTCGAGCAGGCCCTCGAGCGCTTCCCGGCTGGGGACGTGGTCGGCAACCCGCTCGAGCGCGTGTCGAAGCGTTCCGAGCCCGCGGGCCGGATCGCCGAACTCTCGGATCTGCAGAATCGCCAGACGATGGAGCAGGTCGGCCTGGTCGCGGGCGTGCGCCTCGACGGCGGTGCGACGCTCGAGGATGTCCGCCAGAGCGCGCGTGTCGCCGAGACGGGTGAAGAGCCGATCGAGGCACGCGAGCACCGCGGGTTCGTCCCCCATGCGCTCCACCGCCGCGGCGTACGCTCTTGCGGCACGCGCCGGATCGTCCAGCTTGTACTCGCTCACTTCACCGAGGCGCACGAAGAGGTCCCCCGCCACGTTCGCTTCGAAGAGGGCGGCCGCTCGCTCTTGAAGCGCGTCGGCGTACCGGCGCCACCCCTCCACGCCTGCGCGCTCAGCCAGGCGCTCGATGTGCCCGTGCAACGACGCGTCGTGCGGCTCCTCAGCAAGCGCGCGCAGCAGAGCGGTCTGCGCTCGCTCATGGTCGCCGAGCTGCGCCTCGGCGACCTCCGCCAGCGCCCGGAGCGTGTGGGCGCGGTCGGATGGTTCGGTCTGCGCCCGCAGGCGCAGCTCGAGCACGGAGGCGAGCTCGACGTGCTTTCCCGCAGCGCGGAGGACCGGCTCGAGCGCGTCCGCCGCGTCCGCTCGGAGCTCGTCGTGGGTCTCGCCGATGCCCTCGATGGCCGCGACCGCCTCGCCGTCGAACCCCGACGAGAGCACGTCGCGGTACGCCTCGAGCGCGGCCTGCGGGTCCTGTAGCTCCACGAGGTACAGCGCCGCGACCCGCTTCTTGATCGTCCGCGCCGCGAATTCTTCGGGCGCGACTTTCGCTTGGAGCTTCAAGTTCTCCAGCAATTCGGGCCACATTCGCTGTTGGGTGTAGAGGCTCTCCAGCCGGCGCAGCACGTCTGCGTCGGCGGGTGAGACCCCCAGGGCCTGAACCAGGCATTCGATCGCCTCGCGGCGGTCGCCGAGATCGTTCTCGAAGCGGCCCGAGGCTTCGACCAAGAGGCGAAACTTGAGACTGTCTTCGCTGGAATCGCAGAGATCGACGCGCCTCCGATAGAGCTCCACCAGGCGGGCCACGTCCTGGCGCTGCTCGTGGAGGTCGATGAGCACGTCGATCGTGTGCGCGCTGGCAGGCTCGAGCTCGAGCGCACGCTCGTTCGCCTCGATCGCCCCGCTCGGGTCGTCGAGCATGTCCCGCTTCGCCTCGCCCACACGCCGCCAGATGCTCGCTCGCGTCTCGTCGTCCGCGACGAGATCCGCCTTCTTCGTGAGCACCTGCACGAGCGTGCTCCAATCGCTGAGCAGCGTGGCGAGCGCGTCCATCTCCTCGAGCGGCTGAAGCTCGGACTCGTCGAGCGCGAATAGCCGGCCCCATGCGGCAAGTGCGCTCCGTGGGTCGTCGCGCCTCTTGTCGTGGAGCGCGGCGAGCGCTGCGAGAAGCTCGCGCTTGGTCAGGCCCTCGGTCTTCGAGATCGCTTGCTCGTAGGCGTCGGCGAGATCGTTCCAGCGCCGCGTGGCGCTCGCGAGACGCTCGAGCTGTTCGCGCGCCTCGCCGTCCTCCGGGTCGATCGTCCACGACTGCCGCATCGCGTCGAACGCCTTCGCGAGGTCGCCGCCGCGCTCCTCCCAGAGCGTTGCGCTCTCCCGCAGGACCGCGATTCGCTCTCCGTCGTCCGTCGCCAACGCGATGCGCTCGTCGTTGAGCGCCACGAGCCGGCGCCAATCGTCGGCGCGCTCGTAGATCGGGCGCAGGATATCGACCACCCGGGCCTTGTGCTCCGCCTCGTGCAACATCTGCTCGAGAAGCTGGACCGCCTCGGCGGCCGGGCCGCCCGCCCCGGGAGGAGTCAGCTCGACGACCGTCTGAAGCTCGTCGAGCGCCGCGCTCGGCTCGTTCAACCTCTGAATGAGGAGCTTGGCGAGATCCATTCGAAAGCGCGCTTCGTCCTCGGGAAGGGCGCTCTGCTCCGCACGGCGGCGCGTCAGGTCGGCGAGGTCGCGCCACCGCCCGGTCCGGGCGTAGAGCCGCGTCAGACCGTCGAGAGCGTGGTAGTCCCCTTCGTCGGCGTCGAGCGCAGCGCGATACGTCTCGATCGCCGCGGAATCGTCTCGAAGCTCCGATTCTTCGAGCGACGCGATGGTGTGAAGCGCCGCCGACCGCTCCCGTGGGTCCCGGATGCAGTCCAAGGCTTCGCGATAGAGCTGCACGCGATCCCTGGGCCGACCCGCCACGCGGAGAAGCCGATCGATCGCCTCGAACGTCCCGTTCTTGGCCTCGGGATCGAACGAATGCGCGCGACGATAGAAGGACAACGCGCCTTCGACGTCGTTATGCGCCTCGAAGAGCTCGCCCGTGCGCTTGGCCAGGCGCGCGGTGGCTGGCTCGTCGGCCGTGATCTTGGCGAGCTCGCCCGCATAGATTTCGGCGAGCCGCCGCTCGGCGTTGGCCACTCGCGCCAGCCTTTCGAGCTCGCCCCACGTTCCCTCGTCCGCGGGATCTTCGGAGAGGAGCTGCGCCGTCGTCTCGAGCGCGGCTTCGTAGTTCTCCTCTTGCTCCTCGTGCATCTTCGCGAGGCGCCGCAAGAGCTGTCGCCGCTCCTCGGGGTCCTGGCTCGCGCCGAGCCGAGCCTCGAGCGTCGACAGAACGCGGCGGCCGTCGAGGCGGGCCAGATACACGGGCTCCAACATTTCGGCCGCACGGGCCGCGTGGTCACGCCGCGACATCAGAGCTTCGAGCGAAGCCACAGTCGGCGGATGCAATGGATCGACCGAGAGCGCGGTCGCGTACTCGTCGAAGGCGCGGTCCACCTCGTTCATTCGCTTCTCGAGAACGTCCCCGAGCGCATGATGGAGCGCCGCCTTTTGCACCTTCGACGGGCCGGGGGCGGCGATCTGCCGCTCGTACAGCGACACCAGGTCGTCCCAGCGCTCGGCGCTCGCGTAGAGACGCTCCAGCGCGGACACCGCGTTCTCGTCGAGCCCCATGTCGAGAATCTGCTCGTACACGCCGATCGCCGTGCGAGGATCGCCGAGCTTTTCGTCGCAAAGGCGGGCCTGCTTGAAAAGCAGTTGCTTGCGCTCCGCGTCGCTCTCTGCGGCGTCGGCGCGCCGCTTGACGACCTCGAGCAGCGCCTGGTGGTCCCCGGTTTCCTCGTAGAGCGACTCGAGCGCCAGAAGCGCGCGCCGACCGTCGCTGCGAAGGTCGAGCGCGCGCGCGTAGTATTGCTTGGCAAGCGCGGAGTCGCCAAGACGCGAGCGAGCCATCTCCGCGATCCGGAGGGTGACCTCGAGCTTCAGGTCCCCATCGAGAATCTCGTCCACGACCGATCGCAGCAGCGCGCAAAGCTCGGCGTACTTTCCGGTCGCCGTCGCCAGTCGCTCGGCGCGCTCGATCCACCTCGGCAGCTCCGGCTCGGCGCAGGCCTCGCGCAACCCGCGGGCTGCGTAGGACAGAGCGAGGACCGGGTCGGCGAGCGGTCCCTCCGCGACCTCCGCGGCCTGCGCGACGATCACGAGCTTCTCGTGCGGCGACTCGGCGTACTCGGTCTCAATCTCGAGCACCCGGAGGAGCTTCCGATGGAGGTGGTCCGCCTCGTAGAGCGGGCGTAGGATCGCAGCCGCATCGCGTCGCGCCCCGGCGTCGTCGAGCATGGCCTCCAGTGCCTCGCGACAACCGGCGTGCGACGGGTCGAGGGCGAGCGCCTGCCGGTAGGCCGCTATCGCACCGGCGACGTCGCCCAGTTTTTTTTCCTGAACGCTCCCCAGGCGGGCGAGGATGGCGATCTTGTCCTCGGGACGGTCCGCGAGCGCCAGGTCGACCTCGAGCGTCGAGGCGACGTCGGGCCATCGATCGACGAGCTCGTAGAGCGTGGCGAGAGACGCCAGCGACGCCCGGTCTGCTCCGAAATCGTCCACCACGGTGCGATACGCGAAAATGGCCTCCTTCACGTCCGCAAGCTTCTCGGCGAGCGTTGTCGCGATACGGACGAGAAGGGCGCGACGACCGTCCGCGTCGTCGCTCAGCCGCTCGCGCGCCCGCAAGACGTCGACGAGCTCTCGCCAGCTTTGGGTGCGCTCGAACAATCGATCGAGCGCAGCCAGCGCTTGGGCGTCGTTCGGGTCGTCGTCCAGGCGCCTTCGCCACGCGTCGATCGCTCCGCTGGGATCGTCGAGCACCGTTTCGCACAGCTCGCCGAGCCGTCCGCGAAGCTCGCGACGAGCCACAGGGTCGTCTTCGAGCTTGATCTCGAGACGCAGAATCTCGCCGAGTTGCCGGCTGGCGCCCGAGGCAGAATAGATGCGCTCGAGCGCACGGCACGCGGGCAAGGCAATCGCCGCGTCGTCAGGCGCGAGCTCCAGCACTTCGCGGTACACGGCGTCGGCCCGCACGACGTCGTCGAGCTCGCTCTCGTACAGGCGCGCGAGGTCGGTGAGGATCTCGGCGCGCGGTATCGGCGCTCCGGCCGCGGCGGCGGTGGCGGTCAGCACCCCGGCGACGCGTCCCTGCGCTTTCAGGCGGCGGGCGATCTCCAGCGTTCGATGGCGCGATCGAGCGTCGTTCGGGTCGAGCGGCAACAGCCGCCCGAACGCGTCGAGCGCGCCGGCGTCGTCGCGCAACCGCTCGTCGCGAAGGTCGGCCACGCGGCGCAGCAGATCGCGCCTTTCGTCGCTGCCTCTGGCGAACTCGAGGTGGACCTCCAGGACCCGCACCAAGTCTTGCACTTCATCGCGGTCGGTGTAGACCGCCTCGAGCACGACGGCCGCGCGCGAGCGCAAATCGGGAACTTCGAGGATCTTCTCGACGAGCTGCCGCGCCTCGACGGACGCCGGCCGCTCGTGGAGCACGTGCTCGAAGTACGCGAGGGCGCCGGCGGCGTCCCCGAGCTTGGTGAACAGCAGCACGCCCAACTGCTGCTCGAGGTCGATCCTGCCATCGCCGACGGCGCCCGCCAACCTGCGCTCGAGCAGCCGCGCCAGGCGGTCCCAACGCTGCTCGGCGGCGTAGAGGGCGTCGAGCGAGCGGATCGCCTGCTCGTGCGCAGGGTCGAGCTCGAGGATGCGCTCGTAATAGGCAATCGCGCTGCCGCGATCGCCGGTGATCTCTTCGGCGACGAGCGCCACCTCGGCCAAGAGCTCCGCGCGCCGGCCGGCGGCGGGCGTGGCTGCGACGATGCGCTCGTAGAGCGCGGAGAGCTCCGCCCACTGCTCGCTCGTGGTGAGGATTTGCTTCAGGCGCTGGAAGGCCGCCTCGTTGCCCGGTCGTCGGTCGAGCATTCGCTCGAGGTAAGGACGCGCGCGGGCGACATCCCCGATCTTCTCCTCGAACAGCGTCGCCGCGCGCTCGGCGAGCTCGATCTCGACATTCTCGGGCAAGCCCGTCCGTCCGACGGGTGGGACGACCGCCACGATCGCTTCGACGAGCGCCTGTTCGCGCCCGGCCTTCGACGAAAGCTCCGACAGCCGGTCCCACAACGAAAGCTCGCTCGGAAGCTCATGGGCGGCGCGCGCGACCACGTCGAAGGCCGCCCACGGGTCGGCGAGCTTGTGCTCTTGAACGTCGGCCAAGCGGGCATGCAGCGCGAGGCGGTCGCTGTGAGCCGCGGTCGTCGCGATGAGCACTTCGAGCACCTCGGCCTGACGGCGCGCCGCCCCGGTCTCTTCGTAGACTCGATCGAGGATCGCTGCTGCGGCCGCCCGCGTCTCGGGCACGCCCAGAAGCTGCTCGACCACCTCGACCGCGCGTGGGTCGTTCGGCACGAGCGCCAGCGCGCGCACGCATGCCTCCAGCGCTTCGACGTGCCTGCGCAGCGGGTCGGCGAGGAGGCGGGCGAGATCGATTTCGCGCGCCGCGCGGTCGGCGCCCTCGCGCTGATCGCGATCGATGGCAATGACCTCGACTGCGCCCTGCGCGTCGCCCTGGCCGCGCAGCAGGCGCGCGAGCGCGCGCAACGCCCCGCCGTGGTGTGGAACGATTTGAAGCATCCGCCGATAGAGCTCGATCGCGCGATCAGGGGCGGCGAACGCCTCTTCTTCGAGCATCGCCCACTCCGTGAGCAGGTCGAGCTTCATGGCCGTGTTCGCGCGCTCGATGCGAAGATTGAACAGCCAGCGCAGGTCGTCGTGCCGGTCGGCCTCGCGAAGAATCCGGTCGAGGGTCTGCACCGCGCCATCGTCGCCGTCGTCCTCCTCGACCAACGTGCGATAGGTCGCGACGGCTTCGTCGGTACGCCCCATCTCGAGCGCGTACACTTCGGCGAGCTTCGCGCGCAGCGCCCGCGCCTCTCCGCGACGGCCGCCCTCTCCGTTCTCGCGGTCTTTCTTCTTCTTCTTCTTGCCGACCCGCCCCCCGTCCGCGGAGGGCTCGACGACGGCGAGGCGAGCGTTGAGCGCCTCGACGAAGCCCGCCCATTGGTCGGACAGTCGGGCCGCCGCCTCGAACATCGCCAGCTCGCCCTCGCGCCCGGGCGCCAGACCATAGGCCTTTCGAGCCCAAGCAAACGCGGCCGCGCGATCGTGGAGCTGATGCCCGCAGACTTGAACGAGCTTGTGGAGCAGGGGAAGCTTCTCGTCGATGTCGTAGACGTGACCGAGCAGGATCTCGTAGAGGGCGGGCAGCCTTCCCCACTTGCCGTCCTTCTCGTAAAGGGGAACGAGCGCCGCCGCGGCTCGCGGGTCGTCCGGGCGCACCGACAGCACCCGCTCGTAGCTGCGGAACGCCCGCTCGGGGGCGTCGAGCCGATCGGTGTAGATGGCCGCGCACCGAAAGCTGAGGTCGATCTTCAGCTCGGGGGCGGTCGCTTTGTCGGCCGCTCCGGACAGAACTTCGACCAGCCCTTCCCAGTCGCCGTTCTGGGCGTAGAGCTCGGTCAACCCGTCGTAATCCCCGACGGCCAGGTAGCTGTCTCGGAGAACGCGCAGCGCTTTTGCGTGCCCCGGCTGAATCGCCAGGACTCGCCGCCACGCCGTCATCGCCCGCGCTTGGTCGTGCAATCGGTCCGAGTAGACGCTTCCGAGCTTCTGGAGCACGTTCATGCGCGCGGCGTCGGTCGTCGCGATCGCCGCGCGCCGCTCGAGTACCTCGGCGACCGTCGCGAAGTCCTTGTCGCGCTCGGCTTGCTTCTCCAGCGAGTCGAGCGCGGCTGCCGACGACGGCTCCTCTTCGAGCACGCGCTTGTACAGGACCACCGCCTGCGCCCCCATGTCGAGCCGTTCCGCGGCGAGCTTGGCCAGCTCGGTCCACAGCTCGCGGCGCTCGGGGCCGGACGGCATCGAGTCGGCCAGATCCGTCAGGAGGTCGCTCAGCGGCTTGTACGCGCGCCGTTTGGCGTAAAGCTCACGCAGGCGGTCGATCGCTTCCTGGTCCTGTCGGTCAACGACGTGCAGCCTCTCGTAGGCTTCGACGGCGTTCTGCACGTTGGAGAACTGTTCGAGCCAGCGGCGCGCAATCGTTCGCCACAGGTCGGCTTTGACCTTCGGATCGGTCTCGAGCTCCGCTTGGCGCGCCTGCATGGTGAGCAAATCGCGCCACCGCTGAAGGCCCTCGTAGACGCGGACCAGGTCGCGCACGCTCGCGAGGTCGCCGGGATCGAGGGCCACGATCTGCGCCAGGACGGTGACCAGCGCCGAGTCGCTCTTGAGGTGGTCCCGGTATACGCCCGCGACGTCGCGCAAGATGGGAAGCCGAGCCCCCGCGTCGTCGGGGGCAAACCTCTCGAGCTCCTGACGGAGCAGATCGGCCAGGGCGTTGTAGCTCGCTCCCTGGCGGTAAAGGCGCTTCAGCGCCTCGCGCGCCGCAACGTTGCCTGCGTCTTGCCGCAAAAGCGCGCGCCACTGCTCGATCGCCTTCTGGGCGTTGGCGCCTTCCTCGGCGAGCTTCGCGATCTCGGCGACCATCGCTGCACGCTCGGGTCCGTCCGGCATCGTTCGCTGGGCGTCGGAGAGGACCGTGGCGAGGCGCACGCTCTCGCCGCGGGCGCCGCACCACTCGCGGAAGAAGGAGAGCATCCCCGGGTGCGAGGGTTCGAGCTTGCGCAGCCTCTCGAAGAACGGTTCCGCCGCGTCCGGGTTGGCGCGCTTGCGCCAGTAGACCATCGCGATTTGCAGGAGGGCGCCGAGCTCTTCCTCGCGGCTCCGGAGAACGCCCCTCGAGAGCTGCGCTTCGTAGAGCGCGACCAAGTGATCCCACATCTGGTTCGCGTTGAAGAGATCCGCCAAGAACGCCGACGCTTCGGGATGCCCGGGCGCGACGTCGAGCGCGCGCTCGTAGGCAGCGGCGGCGCGCTCCGGCGACTTGAGCTTCTTTGCGAGCACCCGTGCGAGACGCACCCAGCTCGCGACCTTCTCTTCCCTCTGCGCCGAGCCGGCGAATCGCTCGATCGCGGCTGCGAGGTCGTCCCATCGCTCCTCCTGGCGGAGCAACCGCTCGAGCAGCATCTCGGCGCGACGACTCTTCGGATCGAGCTCGAGCGCCTGGCCGAGGAGCGTGAGAACTTCGCCGACTTCGTGCGCCGGCAGCCTCTTTTCGTCGTCGCGCCCGAAGCGATACGCCACTTCCGCGGCGCCCACGAGGAGAGAGCTCCGGAAGGCGGTCTCGCTCGAGGCATGCGCCTCTTGTACGTAGCGCTCGACGAGATCGCGCCACTTCGCGCGCTTCGCCGTGCTTCGCTCGATCGCCTCGGTCGCGCGCCGGTCATCGGGAAGAAGCGTGAGCAGCCGCTGGTAGGCGGCGAGCGCCGCTTTGTCTTCGAGCAGATCCTCGTCGAGCACGCGCGCGAGCTCCGACAGAAGCTCCGGCTCGCGCGGCGTTCCCTTCGAAGCTTCGACCTCGATCTGGAGGAGACCTGCGACCGCCTCCACTTCATGGCGATTCTCGTGCGCCCGACGCGCCGCGTCGAACAGCTTCCCGAGCTCGTCGGCGCCCATGTCGATCGAGCCGCCAAGGGCGCCGCGAAGCTCGCTCCACGCTTCGCCGCGGTCCGGATCGTCCTGCAGTTGACCGAGTGCGGTCTTGATGGTCGTCACGCTCATCCATCACCTTGCGAAGGGTCCCGGCGCCGGATTCGGAAGCGTCCGCGCCGGTGACTGTAGCGTTGTCCGAAAGCCGAAGGCTTCGCCCCGAACCACGCGAAATCCTGCGAAGAAATCGGGAGGAGGCGATCCCCTCGGTCATGCTACGGAGCCGATACCGCGATAGCAAGGGTTGGCGCGTGCCGATACGGATGTGCTTTCATAGGGGTTGTGGGATCTGCCGCCGGGGGGCAAGCGTCCTTCCCGCGGAGCCCGGCGGACTCGAACCGAGAGCATCCGGCCACGCTTCGTGTTAGCTGAAAGGTGGGCTGGCATGGGTCCGGACGGCAAGTCGCTCGCCCTATCGCTGCGCAACATCTACGAGACGCTGGCCATCAGTCTGCCGACGGTGGTGGAGGCCGTGCAGCGGCGCGTCACCAAAGAGGTGTGCGACGAGCGACTGGCGCGGTGGGCACGGGCGGTCATCCGCAACGCGCGCATCGGCCTCTCGGTCGTGGGCAGCGAGAACAGGAAGCCGGGCGAAACCTACCTCGTGATGAGCAATCATCAGTCTTTGTACGACATCCCGGTGCTTTTTCAGGTCATCGGGCCGAACATCCGAATGATCGCCAAACGCGAGCTCTTCCATGTGCCGATCTTCGGCGGGGCGCTCGAGGCGTCGGGGTTCGTGGCGATCGATCGTGCGAATCGCAACGAAGCGATCCGCGGGCTCGACCGGGCCCGATCCGTGCTCTCGGGCGGCACCCACGTGTGGATCGCCCCGGAGGGGACGCGAAGCCGCACGGGCCAGCTCCTGCCTTTCAAAAAAGGCGCCTTCTATCTTGCCTTCGAGGCGGGCCTGCCGATCCTGCCCGTCACACTGACCGGTACGCGCGACGCGCTCCCGGCGAAGGGGCTCCGGTCGAGGCCTGGCGCTCAGGTCCGGGTGATCATCCATCCCCCCGTCGACCCGCGTCCCTATGCCGCGCGCGGCAAGCCGGGACGACAGGCCCTGATGGACGACGTTCGACGCACGATAGAAAGCGCGCTTTGACTGCGCCGCGCCCTAGTCACGTGCCCGTGCCCGTGCCCGAACGGTCGTCGGAATCGTGGATCGAAGACGGGCGCTGCGTCTGCCTGGCTACCGAGCTTCTCCCTTCGGGCACGGGCACGGGCACGGGCACGTGTACGAGACGATGAGCGCGACGCCCTCGCGGTGGCCCGCCCCGGGCGAGGGGGTCATCGGATCGGGGCTTGCGGTCCTCGTCAACGCCAACGCGAAGCGCGGCGGGCGGCGCCTGGCGGTACAGATCGCCCGTGCTCTGCCGGGCGCGATGGTGCGACTCACGAGAACGACGGGGGAGATCGACGCGTGGCTCCGGACCCTCGCGCGGCCGCGCGCGGTCCTCGCTGCGGGCGGCGATGGAACGGCGGTGGCGCTCGTCAACGCGCTGGCTCGGGTGACGCCCGCGTCCGATCCGGGTCCCACGGTGGGCATTCTGCCGGTGGGTACCGGAAACGGATGGGCCCACGCGCTCGGCGCGCCGAAGCTCCACCGCTGCCTCGAGCTCCTCGCGCGGACGCCGGGGCCTTTGCCGACACGCCGCTATGGCCTGCTCGAAGTGGAGGGAACGCTCGCTCACTTCGCCGGGTCGGGCTGGGACGCGATGATCCTCGAGGATTACAAGCGCCAGCTCGAGGCGAGCAAGGGGCCGGGGCGCCGCTTCTCGAAGAGCGTCTACGGGTACCTCGCAGCGACCTTGCTTCGAACCGCGCCCAGAGTGGTCCTCCTGGGCAACCCCCACCTTCTCATCGAGAACCTGGGCGACGAAGTCTTCGTCGTCGACCGGGACGGCAAGCCGCAACGCCTCGAAGGCGCGGGGACCGGGGCGGTGCTGTACGACGCGCCCGCCGGAGCGGCGGCGGCGGGCACGTGCCCCGAGTTCGGGTATCGATTCCGAGCGATCCCCTTCGCCGACCGGATGCCCGGCTTCATCAGCCTTCGCGCGTACGACCGCGGCGCGCTCGGTGCGATAGCGGCCATTCCGAGCCTCTGGAGGGGGACGCACCCGATCGGCGGCATGCACGACTGGCTCGTCAAGAGCGTCCGGCTGACGTTCTCGAGGCCGGTGTCCCTCCAGATTGGAGGCGACGCGCACGGGATGCGCCGAACGATCGAGTTTCGCGCGGCCGATCGGGAGGTCAAGATGGTCGACTGGCGGCGACTACAAAGCGTCTGACAGTTCCGGTGCCTCCGCGGCTCCGCCGAGGGACGACGACACGTCGCGCGCCCACGGTGCGAATGCGCCCCGGCTGATCGCGTCGCGCGCCCCGGACACGAGCTCGCCGTACCAGTGCAAGTTGTGCAAAGAGAGCAGTCGCAAGCTCAGGATCTCGCCGGCGACGTACAGGTGTCGAAGATAGGCGCGCGAATAGCCGACCCGGCAGCAGGCGCACGAGCAGCGTTCGTCGATCGGGCGAGGGTCGTCGTGCCAGCGGGCCTGTTTGATGACGATCGTGCCCGAGCGCGTGAGCGCCTGGCCGTTGCGCGCGTTGCGGGTCGGCAGAACGCAGTCGAACATGTCTACTCCCGCGCCGATGGCGGTCAGGAGGTCGCGCGGCGTGCCCACGCCCATCAAGTAGCGAGGGCGTTCCGGGTCGAGCGCGGGCGCGACGTCGAGGAGCGTTTCGTACATTCGCTCGATCGGCTCGCCCACGGAGAAGCCGCCGAGGGCGAGCCCGTCGAACGGCAGCGCCCCGAGCTCGTCGGCGTGGGCCCGGCGCAGATCGGCGAAGCAGGCGCCCTGCACGATGCCGAAGAGCGCCTGGCCGGACGGACGCGGCTCGGCCAGCGCTCGCTTCGCCCATCGCGTGGTGCGCGCCACGGCGGCTTCGACCGCGGCGCGCGTGGAGTCGGCGGGCGGACATACGTCGAGCTGCATCTGGATGTCGGCGCCAATCCGCGCTTGCACCCGCACGGCGCTCTCCGGCGTCAGCACGTGCGTCGACCCATCGAGGTGCGACTTGAACGTGAAGCCCTCTTCGGCGGCGTCGACCAGCGGCTGCTTGGCGGCCGCCGCGAGCGAGTACGCCTGAAAACCGCCCGAGTCGGTGAGCATCGGATGCGGCCATCGCGTGAACGCGTGCAGCCCGCCCAGCCGGGCGATCGTGTCCGCGCCCGGCCGCAACATCAGATGGTACGTGTTGCCAAGCACGACGCGCGCCCCCGTCGACGCGACGTCCTCGGGGGTCAGCGTCTTCACGCTCCCCTGGGTTCCCACCGGCATGAACGTGGGCGTCTCGACGTCGCCGTGCGGAGTCGTCAGGACCGCCCGCCTCGCGCGGCCGTCGCGCGCGATCACCCGGAAGGCAAAGCCCGCGGCGCGCGGCGTCACGTCGCTCTCCAGAGCAGCATCCCGTCGCCGTACGAGAAGAACCGATACTGCTCGCGCACCGCGAGGTCGTACGCCGCGAGCACGCGCTCGGTGCCACCGAACGCGCACACGAGCGCCATCAGGGTCGAACGCGGCAAGTGGAAGTTCGTGAGAAGGCCGTCGACGACTCGCCACGGATACCCCGGCTGAACGAGCAGGCGCGTCTCGCCGGTAGCGGGGAGCACGTGCCCGGGGCGCTCGGGATCGGCGGCGCTCTCGAGCGCGCGCACGGTCGTCGTGCCGATGGCGATCACCGGGGCTCCTCTCCGTCGGGCGCCCGCCACGGCATCGGCGGTCGACTGCGAGACGATGAAGTCCTCGGCGTGCATCCGGTGCGAATCGAGGTCTTCGACCGTCACCGGCCGGAAGGTACCGAGGCCGACGTGCAAGGTCACGCTCGCCATTTCGCAGCCGCGGACCGCGAGCTGCCCGATCATCGCGTTGGTCAGGTGCAGGCCGGCGGTCGGCGCGGCGACCGCACCGTCGTGCCGGGCGTAGACCGTCTGGTAGCGGTGCGTGTCCTCGGCCTCGGCCTCACGCTTGATGTACGGCGGAAGGGGAACGCTCCCCGAGTCGCGCAACGCGTCGTCGATCGGCCTGCCGGAGGTCGTCCAGAGGGCGACTTCGAGCAGGCCGTCTTCTTCCGTGCGGCGGAGCAGGCGGACCATCAGATCTCGCTCGTGTCCCGGCGGTGGTTGAACTTCGATGTCCGTGCCGAACTTCAGGGCCTTGCTCCCTTTGCCGAGGGCGCTCCACACCTCGGCGGGACGTACGTCGCCGGGCGCCACTTCGACCGCGCGCAGACCAACGCGCCGAACGAGCAAGACTTCGACCCGGCCGCCCGTCTCGCGCCGTCGACCGAGCAGGCGCGCCGGGATCACGCGGGTATCGTTGACCACGACCAGCGCGCCGAACGGCAAGAGGCCGGGGAGATCCGCCATGCGCCGGTGCTCGGGCGCGCTGTCGTGCGGAGCCAACGTCATCAGCCGCGCGAGCTCGCGATCCGGCGAGGGTCGTTGGGCGATGAGCTCAGGGGGAAGGTCGTAGTGGAACGCGTCGACGCGCATGCAGCCGAGGCGGGCTTATAGCGTGTCTGTCCCGCTCGCGACCTTGGCTCGGCCGCCCGCGACCTTGGCTCGGCCGCCGGCGTCCTTGGCTCGGCCGCCGGCGTCCTTGGCTCGGCCGCTCGCGACCTTGACTCGGCCGCTCGCGACCTTGACTCGTCTGCCCGCGTCCTTGGCTCGGCCGCCCGCGTCCTTGGCTCGGCCGCCCGCGACCTTGGCTCGGCCGCTCGCGACCTTGACTCGTCTGCCCGCGTCCTTGGCTCGGCCGCTCGCGACCTTGGCTCGTCTGCCCGCGTCCTTGGCTCGGCCGCCCGCGACCTTGGCTCGGCCGCCGGCGACCTTGGCTCGGCCGCCCGCGTCCTTGGCTCGGCCGCCGGCGACCTTGGCTTGGCCGCCCGCGTCCTTGGCTCGTCGCTCCGCTACGAAAGCTTGGCCTTGAGGAATCGAGCGAGCTCGGTCAGGTCGAACGGCTTCGGCACGAAGCCGACAGCGCCGCAGTCGGCGCGCGAGAGCTGGGGCTCGCTCAGATGATACGCGCTGGTCAGCACCACGCGCAGGTGGGGGTGTTGATCGCGAACCATCCGGGCGAGCTGAATGCCGTTGGTGCCGGGCATCATGAGGTCGACGATGGCAAGGTCGAACGGCCCCGTGGAGAGCACCGCCAGCGCTCCGTCGGCGTTCGACACGGTCTCCACCTCGAATCCCTCGCTTCGCAAACCAATCGCCATGACGCGAGCGTGGTTCGCTTCGTCATCGACCACCAAGATACGAGGCTGCACGTTATTCTTTCCCAAGTCTCGGCGAGAGAGCCGCCGTCGCCGATGGCGCCCGGTCTTACCTACGCCGTCCTACACAGCAAGGGGTGTGCCGTCTATGGCTCCGGGGGTCCGAGTGTGACGTTTGTGCCGGTTTCCGAATATTCCTGCCAAGCGGCCAGGTTCCCGAGCGTGCTGTCCCGTTTCAGGTTTGAAGCGCACCCGTTCATACATGCACGATTGCAGGCTAACTGGCCGCCGAGCAGGGGGCCCCACGCCAATGAGAGAACCGCCAGGAGCGCCAGGGACGCCAGGGTGAGAGAGGTCAGTGAGATGGACAGGTACGGAGGAGGGCCAAGGCCACTGCCTCGACCTTGCTTGCTGGCTCCTTCAATCCCCTGGCGCTCCTGGCGTCCTGGCGGCTCATCCTCTCCCGTCGGCTGCCGCTGCCCCGAGGCCCGTGCTGGCCTCTAGCGACTGTCGAAGACGATCCCCAACCGGGTCATTTTTCGCCAGAGGGTCGTGGGCGAAATATTGAGCACTTCCGCCGCCCGCTCGCGGCTGCCCTCGCTCTCGCGCAAGGCGCCCTCGATGGCCGAGCGCTCCGCGGCGTCGACCACGTCCGAGAGCGAGCGGCCGCCATGGTTGGTGGACGCGAACGGCGCGGTCAGCGACGGCGGCGGCAAGAGGTCGTCCGCCGTGATGACGCCGTTCTGCACGAGGGCGACCGCCTGCTCGATCATGTGCTCGAGCTCGCGGATGTTGCCAGGGAAATCGTAGTGGGCCAGCGCCTCGGCCATGTTGTCGTGCAACCGCGGGCGAACGCCCATCTTGCGCGAGTACTTCTCGAGGAAGTAGCTGAGGAGATCCGCGATGTCTTCGCGCCGCTCGCGGAGCGGCGGAAGCTGGAAGCGCGCGACGTTGAGCCGGTAATAGAGGTCTTGCCGGAATCGCTTCTCGGCGACCGCGATGAGAAGGTCCTGGTTGGTCGCGGCGATGATCCGCACGTTGACGTGGATCGGCTTGTTCTCTCCGACGCGGCGGATCTCGTTCTCCTGGATCGCTCGAAGCAGCTTGGCCTGAAACGTGATGGGCGTCTCGGCGATCTCGTCGAAGAAGAACGTCCCGCCGTCGGCTTCTTCGAAGAGCCCTTTGCGCGCGCTGACCGCGCCCGTGAACGAGCCTTTCGCGTGCCCGAAGAGCTCACTCTCGAGCAGCGTCTCGGTGATCGCGGCGCAGTTGACCGGAACGAACGGGCGCTCGCCCCGCTTGCTGTTCGCGTGGATCGCCTTGGCAACGAGCTCTTTGCCGGTGCCGCTCTCGCCGGTGATGAGAACGATCGCGTCTGTGGGCGCGATGCGCACGATGCGCCCGAGTACTTCGCGCACCCCCCTCGATCGGCCGATGATGTTCTCGAACCGGTAGCGATCTTTGAACTCCGTCGCCAGAAACGTCACTTCTCCGGCGAGGCGGCGGTTGTCGAGGGCCTTGGCGACTTTGACGAGCAGCTCCTGCTCGGTGAACGGCTTCTGGATGTAGTCGAACGCGCCGAGGCGCATCGCTTCGACTGCGCTCTCGATCGTGCCGTAGGCCGTCATCAAGATGACTTCGGTCAACGGATGCGAGTCTTTGGTCGCGCGAAGGACGTCGATTCCGTCTTTGGTCCCCATCCGCAGATCGGTCAGAACGACGTCGTACGCGCCGGTCGCCCCGCGGTCCGCGCCTTGCTCGCCGTCGGCGGCTTCGTCGACTTCGTAGCTGGCCCCGCGCAGCATCATGGCCAGAGTCGTGCGCATGTTGCGCTGGTCGTCGACGATCAGAATTTTCGCCATCAGTTGTTCTTCGCGCCCTGCTGAATCCACGCGGAAATCTGCGCGAGGGCGGCTGGTGAGAACGTATAGGGCGAGTTAAGTGGCATTTGGGGGGGATCGTTGGGGCCCTGGGGTCCCTTACGAAGCGCGCTGTAGAAGACGGTGCTGGTCGGGTCGGCCGCCCCGCCGGCCGGGACCGCCATCGAGTCGATCAGCCCCTGCCAGCACGCCCCAGGCGTGGGGCCGCAAACGAACTTGTACGCGAGGTTGAGGCCAATCACCGCGCCCAAGGACTTCGCCGTGGCGTGGCAGCTGGTACCCTGCGACCCGCAGCTCGCCGTACCGCTCGGACCGAAGTAGCACGCGTAGAGATCCTGCCAGCGGTTGCCGCTGTGGGATCCGTTGGGCGCGCATGGGTCGACCGTGAGGGGCTCACCGCCTTGTACGGTCTGGGGCGCGTCACTGCAGCCGAGGAAGGGCATCGCGGCAAAGAGGCAGAGCGCCATAGAACGTCGCATGACGACCAAGCATAGCGCGCGCACCTGCCGCACGTCGTGCCTCTCAGAACACGATTCCGAGCACGAGGCGCGCGGTCTGCGCGGCGGAGAGGCCCGCGTCGAAGCCCGGAACGGTCACTTCGCCGGGCAAGTACGACAGGCCCCCGAGGGGGAAGAAGACGCCGTACTGGAGCATCGTGTAAAAGCCGCCGATCTTGTTGGGATCGTCGTTGAGCGAGCCGTCCTTCGACTGGTAATAGAGCGTCGCGTCGAGCTCCACCCCGAGGTCGCTCCCGTGTCCGGGCGACTGCACGAATTCGCTCGCGCGGCTCCAGATGACCGCAGCGCCTCCGCCGAGCTTCTCGCCGTCGGCGTGCCGGATGAAGTCGTAGTCGACGCTCGGCCGGAAATAATACGAACCCTCGACCCGCGACAAGATGTGCCGGTAAAAGATGAGGTCGACGCGGTAGTCGGGGTGAAACTGGAACGTTGCCATGGGGCCGGACTGGTTGGCCTCGGTCCGTAGGCCGTTCGGCGCGGCGAGGGTGGTCGCCCACGGGTCGCCGCTCGCCCACCCGAACCCGAACTGCAGCCGGAGCTTGTCTTCGATGGCGCGGTACTCGCTCTGCGCCGCGACGCCGTATTGCTGGATGCTGATCGGGTTGTTCGCGTTCTGATTGACGCCCGTCATGTACCCGATTTGGCCTTGAATCGTCGCCACTTCCGCTTCGATCCGGAGCTTTTGCCAGAGAAGCTGCACCCAAATGTCCGGGGTGAGCGTCCACGCCTGGCGCGGCTCGAGGGCCGTCGTCGACGAGAAGTCCGTCGTCTGCGGGGTGCTGCCCGGCGGCACGTCGACGTACTGCGAACGGAACACGGTGTAGAGCCCGCCGTTGAGCACGATGTCGCCCCGCGACAGCGACAGCCGCTGTAGATCGGGGTTCGTCTTGTGGGCGATGAAGGCGGCCCACTCGTTGACGTTGCAGAGGTTGCACGTGTTGTACGGCTGGCCGCCGTAGATCGTGTACGGGTTCGCGCTCGTGGCGCCGGTGGAGACGAAGTCCCACGCGCCGCCGAAGTAGAGGTCGATCGATTTGAGGCCGGTCACGAACATGATCCGGTCGAGCGTCGTCTGGTAGTCGCTGTCGAGACCGTCCCCGCTGTTCTCGACCATGCCGAGGCCCCAGTGCCCGGGCATGCGCCCGAAGCGGAGCTGGCCGACGGGCGTCATGTACTCGCCCCACACCCGGCGCACGTCGATCGAGTTGGTCCACGCGTTGATCCCGGCGGTGGGCGGCCCCTGGGTCGTCGCGAGCAAGCCCACCGGGGCGTACCCGTTCGGCGCGGCCGGCTGGTAGCCGGTGGGGTACGTCGTCTGTCCGTTGTTCTGGGTCGTCGACGTCGTCGCGGGCTGCATCGCGTACGAGTCGGGGGTCGAGCCGAGGACGAGGTTATCGAGCAGGTTGATCTGCGTGAGGATCCGCAGGTTGTCCGAGATGTGGATCTAGGGGTCCAGGCGCAGGCGCAGATTGGCCGTGGCGATCGTCTTGTCCGAGCACGGGCTCGATGGTTTCAGGACCGTGGACGTCGCGCTGCCGCACGCGGCGACGGTGACCGGGGTCCCGTTGAGCAGCTGGTAGCTATTGTCGGCGGGGATCGGAAAGAGAAACTGCCCGTCGGTTCCCTGGACCGGGCTGGTCTGCTGCGCCGTGCTTCCGTGGCGGCCGAGGTAGAAGTTGTGAAAGAGTTCGGCGCGCGTTCGGAAGTAGCCGTGCAGCTCGACGATGGGGCGGGCCTTGCCCCACCAGTCGTCGCTGAACACGTCCTGCGGGCTTCCCGGGAGCTCCCCTGCCCCCGCCGGTCGCTGCGTGCCTTGCGCCGCAAGCTCTTGCTGGTCGTGCGCGGGGTTGACCATCGACGGCGGAGCGGCCGGAGTGGGCGTGATCGAGGCGGGCGCGTCGGGGATGAGCGACGGGCGCTGTGCAGCCGGAGGGCTCGAGGCCGTGGAAGAAGGAGATGCGCTCGGCGCATCGCTGGCCGCGGGGGGGGGCGCGCCCCCCTGCGCCTGCGCGAAAGACGGTGCGAGGAGCGGCGCGAGCGCCAGCGAGAAACCCACGTACGAGCGGCGCCAGAGCATTGGTCGGGCGCGCGTTGTATCACTTCTTGGCTCGAGCGTAAGTTTTCACGTGGGGGACCCGTCACTTCGGCGGACGCGCGCCGGCCGGCGTCTGCCTTACTTGGCCAGCTCGGCCAGGAGTCCCTCGACGTCGGCGCGCAGGGCCAGAAGGCGCTCCCGCGTCTTCTCCGTCAGGTTCGCTTCGTGCCGCCTTCCGGGGCGTGACTCCTGCAGTTTCTTTCTCGCCCCGGCAATCGTGAATCCTTGCTCGTAGAGGAGCCCCCGCACGAGGACCAGGTTTTCTACGTCGCGTCGCGAGTACACGCGCTGGCCCTTGGCGCTCTTGGTCGGGCGGATGGTGCGAAACTCCCGCTCCCAGTACCGGAGTACGTGGGGCTCGACGCCCACGAGCTCGGCAACCTCGCCGATGCGGTAGTAGAGCTTCGATGGAAGGCCCCTGGGGGCGAGCTCCACCACAGGACGGGCTCAGTCTTTGGTCGCCGTCGTGCCGGCGTTGTGGCTGGCAGCGACCATCACCGAGCCGGCCCCGTTCGGGCCGACTCCGCTGGCGCGCAGTTGGTTGAGCACTTGTTTGAGGATCTGGCTCGCTTTGAAGGTGAGCACGCGACGCTCGCTGATGTTGATGGGCTCGCCCGTCTGCGGGTTTCGGCCGGGGCGCTGGCGCTTGTCGCGCAGGACGAAGTTGCCGAAGCCGCTCACTTTGATCTTTTCGCCACGGCCGAGCGTGTCTTTCATCATCTCGAAGACCAAGTCGACAAGCTCGGCGGACTCTTTGCGCGAGAAGCCACCCACCTTGCTGTACAGCGCCTGGACGATCTCCGCCTTCGTCATGATCGTCTGCCTCACCCCCATGGTCACCGGCGAGGGAGTCTAAACGCGATTGTCGGCGAGCGCGTGCTTAATGTGAAGGGGGTCCGCAGCGCGGACGGAAAACGAGGACCGCTCGCGCGCGCCCTTCAACTCGCCATCGCGACGTCGGCCTCGCCTTCGTCGGACGAAACATCCGCCGACGCGGCCTCCGCGGCCCGTAGCCCCGCCGGAAGAGGCGCGGCCGCCTGCAGCCGGGCGGTCTTGCGCCGTCCGAGCTCCTCGGACGTCACGAAAAGCGCCACATACCCGTAGCCGAAGGCAAACAGCATCGCGAACGGGGTAGCAAACCAGTGACCGGTCTCGATCGACGCCACCGTGCTGGCCACCGAGACCGAGAAAAGCGCGATCTCGGCGATGGGCAACTCCGCCGCGGCGCGGTACCTGCCCAGCGATGCACCTTTCTTGGGAGTGCGCACGAACTCGCCGGACATCGTTCGCAGTCCTTCCCACACCGCCACACTCAGATGCGGCGCCAGCCCGGCGCCCAGCGCGAGAAGCGCCGGCAGCTGCTTGAGCGCGTCGATCGACCGCCTTCCCTGCGCGGTTTCCGCCATCGCATAGAACGTCGCGAGCGATCCGGTGGTGCCGATGACCAGCGGAAGGTCGATGAGCAACATCGTCTTCGTGTCCGTGGCGGGCATCAGAACGAGCGCCGGAAGCAAGAGGACGCTCAAGAACATCATCAACGGATAGGCGAAATGGGGCGTCAAGTGGAAGAACGCCTCGACTCGCTGCATGGGCGTCAGGTCGGCGCGCATCAGCCGTCCGAGCAGTTTGCGCGCGGTCTGCACCGTGCCTTTCGCCCACCGGAACTGCTGGGCGCGGAACGCGCTGATGTCCTCGGGGAGCTCCGCGGGCGTCACGACGTCTTCGCGGTAGACGAAGCGCCACCCCGCGAGCTGCGCGCGGTAGGAGAGGTCCAGGTCCTCGGTCAGTGTGTCGTGCTGCCAGCCGCCGGCGCCGGCGATCGCGTCCCGGCGCCAGATCCCTCCGGTGCCGCTGAAGTTGAAGAGCCAACCGGCGGCCGCGCGGGCGCGGTTTTCGACCAAGTGATGCCCATCGAGCATCAGCGCTTCGGTGCGGGTCAGCAGCGAATGATCCCGATTAATGTGCCCCCAGCGGGCCTGCACCATGCCGACCCGCGGGTCGACCATGAAATGCGGCACCACGGCGCGCAAGAAATCGGGCTGCGGCAGGAAATCGGCGTCGAAGATGGCGATGAGCTCTCCTCGGGCGGTCTTCAGCCCGTTGTCGAGCGCGCCCGCCTTGTAGCCGCTTCGATCGACCCTGCGGATGTAGACCACGTCGAGTCCCTGTGCGCGCAGCGCCTCGACTTTGCGGCGAACGAGCGCGCGGGTCTCGTCGGTCGAATCATCAAGGACCTGGATCTCGAGGCGGCTGCGAGGCCACTCGATCGCGGCCACGTGGTTTAGGAGTCGCGCGGCGACGGTCGCTTCGTTGTAGAGCGGCAGCTGGATGGTGACGCGCGGCAGGTCGTTGCGGAGATCGATGCCCTCGCGGTCAATCGCCGGGACTTTCGCCGTCGACGCGCCGAGCCTTCGCCGGTGGCGCAGCACCGTCAGCACAAGGTGAGAGCGATGCAGTCCGTACATCGAAAGGGCGAGGAGCACGCCAAAATAGGCCGCGGCCAGCGCGAAATGCATAGCCGCATGAACTAGTCCAAGCCGTGCTCGACAATTGTCAGGCCCTTGTATTTCCTTGCCGGAGATTGTCAGAAGTCCAGGTTGTAGAAGCCGGCGGCACCCAGCCAAATGAAGCTATGGGTCTCGGGCGTCCCGCCCGTCCCCGGATCGAACGAACCCAGGCTGACGTTCAACTTGGGAAGAAGGCGCAACGAGCGCCCGACGGGCAACCAAACGCCGGCGCCCAGCGACAGGTCCCCCGAGTTGAAGCTCGTAGTCGTCTGGACGCTCGAGGAAGTCGTCGTGAAGCTGAACCACCGCCCTCCGAGGCCCAACTCGCCGTAGAAGCTCGCTTGGTCGGGGTTTGATATGTACGCGAGGATCACCGCGACGAGGGTGGTCGACCCATTCGCGTCGGTCACGTCCGGAATCTTCGAAAGGTCGCCGTGCCCCAGCTCGGCGTGCTCGAGATCGAGGCCGATGTACCACTGCCGGCCGAAGCGCAGGCCGCCGTCGAGCCCGTACCCGACGCCGCCGGACGCGACGACGTTCGTGTCGATGGTCGCCCCCCCGGCGAGGGGAAGCGTGCCGCCGCCGAGCATCCAGCCGATGTGACCGCCCACCAGCAGCCCCGCGCGCGAGGGTCGGCTCATCATCGCCATACCCCGATCGGCGCTGCTCGTCGGGACTGGAGGAGGCGCCGAATACGGCGGCGGAGCTCCCGGCGCCGGGCTGGGCGAGCTTGCGGGGGGCGAGGCGCTTTGGGGAGGGGACGGGGGAAGCGAGGGCAGCGGCGGGGGCGGCGGCGGGGGCGGGACCGGCGCGACCGCGGGCGTCGCCTTGAGCGCTGCCGCGACGGTGGTCGTCTCGCGTTCTTTCAGCGCCGCGTCCTGTTCGAACGCCGCGAAGCCCGGCGCGACGATGCGGACGCGATGGGTTCCGGGGTCCAGGGGGATCGGCTCGCCGATGAGTGCGGCGCTCACGGTTTGCCCATCGATCTGCATCTGGACGTTCGGCGCGGCCGGTATGACCTGGACGATGAGCTTCGGAAGGCGGGGCTCGACCTGGGCGAGCTCCCCCTTCGCCTGGTCGATCGCCGCCTGGAATGCCTGCGGCGAGCCGGGTGGCAGGACGGTGCGAATGGCCGCGCGATACGTCTCGACCGATTCGACGAGCTGGCCGAGCGCGGCTTGGCACTCCGCGATGCGAAGCACGTTCGTCGGCGCGCCGTAGACGCGCTCGGCGCGCTGGAACTTGTCGAGAGCGTCAGCGAACTTCGCCGCGCGCTGCAGCACGTCGCCCTCCTTGAAGAGCTCGCGGGCGGCGGCGCGTTCGGCGTCGCCGACTTGCGCGACCACAGGGCGGGACCAGGCCAGGGATGCGACGAAGATCGACGTCACCAGAAGAGCAGTGGTTCGCATGAGGGATGTGGCCCGCGGCGTCAGTAGCCGGGGTCGCTGGTCGTGGGGGCTGGCTTGCCCGGGCTGGGCTTCGCAGGAGGGGGAGATGCGGGCGGCAGGGGTTTGAACGGGGCGTTCGCCGGCTTCGGCACGACGTGCGCGGGCGGAGGCGGGGCCGGCGGGGGAACGGAAGCGCTCGGGGTGTAAACGGAGATCGCGACGGGGGGAACCGCGGTCGCCGGGGGGATCACGGGCGCTGCGCTCGGGGTCCCGCTCGCGGTCGATCCCGACGGCGCCGCGTGGGCACTGGGGGTGGCCGACATGAGCTTGACCACCGCGAGCACCCCGACGCTGCCACCCACGAGGGCCGCAGCCAGGACCGCGACCAGGACACCGCGAGACGTCCGCGCGGGAGACGCGGAGGCTGTGAACGGCGCCGAGGTGATCCCTTCGGTCCGCATCGGCGTCAACGGCGCGATTGGAACGGTCGCGCGAAGCGCGCCCCCGCGGGACGTGTTCTCGTCGAGGGGACGGCGCGTGCTGATGCCCGCCGTGAGCGCCAGCGCCTCGCCGAGCTCCGCGGCGGTCGCGTATCGATGGGCGGGGTCGCGCTCGAGGGCGCGCGAGAGCCAGCCGTCGAACGCCTTCGGGAGCCCGGGCACGGTCACCGACGGCACGGGCGGCGGCGCCGTGCAGATCTTCACGAGCAAATCGCCCACGCTCTCGCCTTCGAACGGCAGAACACCGGTCACGCACTTGTACGCGATCACCCCCAGCGACCAAAGGTCGGAGCGGTGGTCGAGCGTGCGCAGACCCCGAGCCTGCTCGGGCGACATGTAGTAGGGAGTGCCCAGCACCGCGCCGGTCTTCGTGCTGCTCGACAGCCCCGCGTCGCCCGGGGGCCCTTTGATCTTGGCGATACCGAAGTCGAGCACCTTCGCGATCTCATCGTCGTCGTCCGGCGAGCGCACGAGGAAGATGTTCTCCGGCTTCAGGTCGCGGTGGATGATCCCCGCCTCGTGCGCGCGTTGCAGGGCGCGCGACACCTGCCCGAGGATGCGCGCGGTCTCTTGCAGCGAGATGCGGCCCAGGCGCTCGACGCGCTTGTCGAGCGGCTCGCCCACCAGCAGCTCCATGACGATGTAGGGGCGGGCGTCTTCGGTCACGCCGTGATCGTAGATCTGGATGGCGTGCTTGCTCTGGATCGTCGCCGCAGCGCGCGCCTCGGTCGCGAAGCGCGCCTGCGCCTCGCGGCTCCCGACGTACTCGGGGTCGATGAACTTGATGGCCACGCGCGTTCCCAGGGTCGCGTGGCGCCCCTCCCAGACCGAGCCCATGCCGCCACGGCCGATGAGACGGACCAGCTCGTACTTGCCGGCCACGAGACCGCGAGCGGGGGGCGGCTGCGGATCGTTCATCGGGAAGCCGTGCCTCCACACTACATTAGACGAGTCTCCCGCTGCCGGCTAACAAGGGCCGAGCGATGCCACGCCCAGCTCGCACCCCGGACGGCGAAAAGCCTGGCGGCAAGGGCGCCGGTGGCCATGGTGCGAGCTTGCCCGAGCCCGGCGCGAGCGACGTTCTCTATCTCATCGACCTCTCCGGGTACGTCTTTCGCGCGTACCACGCGCTTCCACCGCTCTCGAGCCGCAGCGGCGAACCGACCCACGCGGTGCTCGGCACCGTCAACATGTTGCAGAAAGTGGTCGGCGAGCGCCGCCCCCACATGCTGGCCGTCGCGATGGACTCCCGGGGACCGACCTTCCGACACGTGCTCGACCCGCGCTACAAGGCCACTCGCCCCCCGCCGCCGCCGGACCTCTCGCAGCAAATGGCGCGGGTCGAGCAAATCGTGCGCGCGTGGGACGTGGCGTGCTTCGGCGAAGAGAAGCTCGAGGCGGACGACCTGATCGCGGCCGTGACCCGCCGGGCCCTCGGCGAGGGATGGCGGGTGGTCATCGTCAGCGCCGACAAGGACCTGATGCAGCTCGTCCACGACGACGACGAGCGCGTCGTCCTGTGGGACTCGATGCGCGATCGCGTCTATGGTCCGAACGAAGTGCGCGAGAAGCTGGGGGTCGCGCCGAGCCAGGTGCGCGACTTTCTCGCGCTCACCGGAGACACCAGCGACAACGTGCCCGGCGTGCCCGGAGTGGGCCCGAAGACCGCGGCCGACCTCCTGGCGCAGTTCGGATCGGTCGACGGCATCTACGCGTCGATCGACCAGGTTGCCAGGCCCAAGCTGCGCGAGAGTTTGCGCGAGCACGAAGCAGACGCGCGCATGTCGCGCACCCTCGTGACGCTCGCGGCCGAGGCGCCGATCCACTGGGAGCTCACAAAGCTCCTGTGGGGAGGCGCCGACGTGGCCGAGCTCCGACGCCTCTACGCCGAGCTCGAGTTTCACCGGCAAATCGAACAGCTCGACGCGCTCGCCGACGCCGCTCGCGAAGCGGCCACCGCCAAGCGCCAGGTGGAAATGCCCGGGGTCTCGGCGCCGTCGGTCCAGGAGTCGCCGCCCTCGGGGACCGGGCGGTTCTACGACTGCGTCGTCGACGTGCCGGCGCTAGAGCGTCACGTGGAGGACGCGCGCCGGCGGGCCGAGGTCGGCCTTGCGGTGCAAGCGACCCGCGACGACGCGACCCGCGCGGATCTCATCGGCCTGTCGCTCGCGACCCAGCCCGGGCAGGGGCACTACGTGCCGCTGTCCCACCGCTACCTCGGCTGCCCCCCGCAGCTTCCGTGGGCGAGCGTGCGCGCGGCGGTCGGGCCGCTGCTCTCGGACGTGCACGTGGCCAAAGTGGGGCACGATCTGAAGCGCGTGGCGATCGTCCTCGCGCGCGCCGGCGCTCCGCTCGACGGTCCCCTCTTCGACACGATGGTCGCCGCGTACTTGCTCGACCCCGAGGCGCCCCACGCGCTGCCCGACCTCGCGCGGCGCGAGCTCGGATTGCAAGTGACCCGTCACGACGAGGCGGTCGGCAAAGCTCGAGCCCCGCACCCGGCGTTCGACGAAATCGACGTCGAACGCGCGACGACGTTCGCCGCCGTCGACGCGGAGGTCGCGCTGGCGCTGCGCGATCGCCTCGAGCCGCGGCTGGCGGCCGAGGGGCTCGACCGGCTGATGCGCGACGTCGAGATGCCGCTCACCCGGGTGCTCGCCGCGATGGAGATGCTCGGGGTTCTCGTCGAAGTCCCGACGCTCGAACGACTGGGGCGCGACGTCGAGCAGCAGCTGCGCGACCTGGAGGCCGACTGCAAGCGGATCGCGGGGCGCGACTTCAGCCTGCGATCGCGCGACCAGCTGGAGGCGATATTGTTCGACGAGCTGAAGCTGCCGTCGGTCAAGCGCACGCCCAAAGGCGGGCGATCGACGGACGCCGACGTTCTCGAAGCGCTGGCCGACCGCCACGCGCTGCCCGCGCGCGTCCTCGCGTACCGCGAAATGGACAAGCTCAAAGGCACGTACATCGATGCCCTGCCGAAGTGCGTGAACCCCGCGACGGGGCGGATCCACACGCGGTTCGATCAGGCGGTCGCCGCCACCGGGCGCCTGTCGTCGAGCGACCCCAACCTGCAGAACATCCCCATTCGGACGGAGCTCGGCCGGGCCATCCGCGCCGCGTTCGTCGCGCCGCCGGGTCAGGTCATCTTGAGCGCCGACTATTCGCAGATCGAGCTGCGCGTCCTTGCGCACCTCGCGCAAGACCCGGAGCTCATCGAGGCGTTCGCCACGGGGGTCGACGTCCACGCGCGCACCGCGTCGCTGATGTTCGACCGGCCGCTCGACCAGGTGACCGCCGATGAGCGGCGGGCGGCCAAGACGATCAACTTCGGGGTCATCTACGGCATGGGCGAGAGCGCGCTCGCCAAGCAGCTCGGCATCCCGCGCGAGCAGGCCGCTCGCTTCATCGAGGCGTACTTCGCGCGCTACTCGGGGGTCGCCCGCTACATGGAGAAGACCGTGGAGTCGGCGCGGCAGGGCGAAGCCGTGCGATCGCTCCTCGGGCGACGGCGCTTTTTGCCGAATCTTCATTCGGCCAACCGCGCGCTTCGCTTCGAAGCGGAGCGGATCGCGCGCAACATGCCCATCCAGGGGACGGCCGCGGACATCCTCAAGCTCGCGATGGTCGAAGTGGGCAAGCCAGGCGCGCTCGGGACCGCGCGCATGGTGCTGACGGTGCACGACGAGCTCGTGTTCGAAGTGCCGGAGGGCGACGCGGCGAACGCGGGCGAAACGATCCGCGAGTCGATGCAAGGCGCGATGAAGCTCTCGGTGCCGCTCGTCGTCGACGTCGGCTGGGCCAGGAATTGGGCCGAAGCGCACTGATGGCGTCTTGCCGCACGCGAGAAGATCGACTACCTGGCACGTCCGGCTGAGGCCGTCGCCGCGCGATGGAGATGGCCCGGACGGACCAGCGAACCAATGCGATCAGTCCTTGCCTCCGCCTCCGCCGCTCTGGCTTTCGTCGTCGCCCAATCGGCCCGCGCCGACACGCCGATGGGGACCCCTCCTCCCGAAGCGACCGCGATCGTCGCGGCCCCCGCGACAGGTCCGGCTCCGCCCCAGATCGCTCCCCCCGACCACGAAACCACGGCGACGGTCTCGGCGGGCGGCATGCTTGCCACCGGCAATTCGCAGCAGGTGGCGGCGACGGTGAACGGCAAGTTCGACATGCGGCGCGGTCCCGACGCCGTCGGCGCCTCGCTCGTCGGCAACTACGGCGAGTCGGCTCCTGCGAAGCAAGACTTGCAGGTGACGACGGAGAACCTGCAGGGGCGGCTGCGCTACGAGCGATACGTCAGCGACCGTGTGAGTCTCTTTCTGATCGGCACCGCCCGGCACGATCGCTTTCAAGGGCTCGATGTCCGCTTCAACGCCGATCCGGGGGTGAAGTACCTTTTCCTCGACGACGAGGCGACGAAGCTCTGGGGCGAGCTCGGGTACGACTTCCAATACGACATCCGCAGGAGCGACGCACTCTTGATTCCGGCTACGGCCACCGCGCCAGCGTCCACGCTCGACAAGACGGCAAGCGACCACTCCGGGCGGTTTTTTGCCGGCTTCCGCCATGCATTCAGCAAGGACGTCACGTTCTCCACGGGCGTCGAGTACCTGCAGAGCTTCGTTCATTCGAAGCGGGCACGCATCAACTGGGACGTGCTGCTCGCAGCGGGCCTGGGGGCTGGCCTCTCCGTCGGTGTCGGCTTTTCGCTGCGTTACGACAACGCTCCCCTCGCGACAGTCACGTCGAACGTCGACACGGCGACGACGGTGAGCCTCATCTACGCGCTCAGCGACATCCCTGCGCCGCCGCCCCCCCCTCCCCCGCCCTGCCACTGCCCGGAGGCCCCGCCGCCGGCCCCAGCCCTCTCATCGCCGCCCGCCCCTGCGCCACCCCCTTCCCCACCCGCGGCGCCGCCGCCAAACTGAGCGGTCGCGCGACCGAGGGTCGCCGTCCCCGCTCTGCCCCCAGGAATCCCATGCTCAAAGACTTCAAGGCATTCGTCGCGCGGGGCAACGTCGTCGATCTCGCCGTCGGCGTGATCATCGGGGCGTCCTTCGGAAAGATCACGAGCTCACTGGTCGGCGACGTCATCATGCCGCCGATCGGCCTCGCCCTCGGGAAAGTCGACTTCTCGAACCTCTACGTCAACCTCTCCGGGACGGAGTACCCCACCCTCGCCGCCGCCAAGGCCGCCGGCGCGCCGACGATCAACTACGGCCTCTTCATCAACACGGTGATCGACTTTCTGATCGTCGCGTTCGTCGTATTTCTCTTGGTGCAGCTCGCCGAAAAGCTCGTGCCCAAAGCGGCGGCGACGAAAGATTGCCCCCGCTGCATTCAGGCCATCCCGGTCAAGGCAACGCGCTGCCCGCATTGCACTTCCGAGCTCGCCGCTTCGTAGTCGGGCTCGGGCGAGCATGGGCGTCGATCGTCGCCGCGAGTCTGGACCCGGCGGCTGGAGGGCGGCTGCAGGGATGCTCCTACCGCTGCTGGCGGCGTGCGCCCACACCGAGTCGCTGCCTGCCGCCCGGGAGCCGCCCGCGGAGTTTCTCGCCGCCCAGCCCGAGCCCTCTCAGCGCGAAGAGGTCTGCGTCGGCTACGCGACGTGGTACGGGGCCAGGCTCGCGGGGCGAACGACCGCGAGCGGGGAGCGCTTCGATCCGAGCAAGCTCACGGCGGCGCATCGCACATTGCCGTTCGGGACTTGGGTGGAAGTGAGACGGGTCGACACCGGCGAGTCGGTGCGCGTGCGGGTGACCGACCGAGGTCCGTTCGGGCACGAAGAGCGCATCATCGACATTTCGGCGGCCGCCGCGAAGAAGATTGGAATGCTCAAGACGGGGGTCGCCAGGGTGCAGCTCCGGATCGTGGAGGGGCCGTAGGACGTGGCGAGCGCGCGTCGATCTCACCGTCCAAGAACTCATGCTTGGTGGAGCTCGCTTCCTCGAGCAGGCGGTAGTCCGCCGCCCGCATCACCCCACGCGCGTGCACGCCGTCATGAACGCGCGCGCATGACTGAGGTAGCTCGCCGCGCCTTCGCGGATGCGCTGCAGGTCCTCTTCGGTGACCGCGCGCACGACCCGCGCCGGCCGCCCGATCACCACGCTCCGTGACGGCACGCGCGCGCCGGGCGTGACCAGGGACCCGGCAGCCACGAGCGAATCGTCGCCGATCACCGCGCCGTCGAGGACGATGCTCCCGATGCCGATGAGGCACCTGTGGCCGATCGTGCAACCGTGCACGACCGCCGCGTGGCCGATGGTCACGTCGTCGCCGATCGCGGTGCTCGCCCTGCCGCTCGTGACGTGGACGACCGCCGCGTCCTGCACGTTCGTCCGCGACCCGATGCGAATCGGAAAGCAGTCTCCGCGGACTACGGCACCAAACCATACGCTCGCCTGATCGCCAAGGACCACGTCGCCGACGACCACGGCGCCTTCGGCAACGAAGACGTCGCGCCCGAGGGTGGGGCGCACCCCGTTCAGCTCGTACACCGGCAACGGCGACCCCGCTCAGGCCAGCGCGAGAGGCAGCGCGCGCCGGCCGGTCCGGGGCTTCGGGACGATGGGCTGGGTGGGTGCGCCGACGAGCGAGTGCCCGTTCGCCCGCTCGATCGCCACTTCGACGATTTCTCCTACGAGCGATCCCGCCCCCGGCGCCTCGACGTGGACGATCTCGTTGCGCTCGGTGCGGCCCTGCACGCGATCGCGCGACAGGTCCCCTTTTTCGCTCTTGCTCGCTCCCTCCACGAGGACTCGTTGCCTCGTTCCGACGAGGGACGCCAGATGCGCGGCGCCGAGGGCGTCGGACGCCTCAAAGAGGCGGGCCAGCCGCTCGCTCTTCACCCGCTCGTCCACGTCGTCGCCGAGCCGCAGGGCCGGGGTGTGAGGCCGCGGCGAATACTTGAAGCCGAACAGCGAGACGAAGCCGACCTCACGCACGAGCGAGAGCGTTTGCGCGAAGTCGTCTTCGGTCTCGCCCGGAAAGCCGACGATGATGTCGGTCGAGAGCGTCAGGCCCGCGCGGGCACGCATGAGGCGCTCGGCCCTCGCGACGTATTCGGCACGCGTGTACCGGCGGATCATGCGGCGGAGCATCCGGTCGCTCCCCGACTGCACGGGCAGGTGCACGTGCCGCGCAAGGACGTCGAGGTCGGCGTGCGCTCGCGCGAGCCCTTCCGTCGCATGGCGTGGGTGCGGGCTGGTGTACCGAAGGCGCGCGAGGCCGGCGGGCGCGTCGCGAGCGATCAGGCGCAAGAGATGGGGGAACTGCGTCTCGTCGCCTGGATGCATGGGATCGGCGTCGCCGCCTCGGGCCCCGGGCAGGTCGGGGTCGCGGAAGCTGTCGACCGTTTGCCCGAGCAGCAGGATTTCCCGCGATCCGGCGAGGACGAATCGATGCACTTCTTCGAGGATGTCGCGCGCGGGACGATAGCGCTCCGGGCCGCGCGTGTGCGGCACGATGCAGAAGCTGCACCGCTCGTCACACCCCTTCATCGTCGTCACGAGGGCGACGACCGGCGCGGGCGCGTGCCCGGACGACGCATCCGGGGTCCAGGTGAGAAACCGCGGCGAAGCGACGTCGAACTCGGTGCGCGCCGTGGGCGGCGCCCCCGACATCTGTTCGGCCAAGAGCGCGGGCAGCTCCGACAAGTTGTCCGGCCCCACCACCAGGTCCACGTGGCGCACGCGAGCGAGGAGCTTTTCGCCTTCCTGCTGCGCGACGCACCCTGCGACGGCCACGACGAGGTCCGGGCGGGCGAGCTTGATGGCGGCGAGCTTCCCCACTTCGCTCCGGAGCTTTTGCTCGGCCTTCTCGCGCACGCTGCACGTGTTGAAGACGACCAGATCCGCCTCGTCGGGCCTCTCCACCGCGATTCCGCCGGCGGCCCGAAGCACCCCTTCCATGCGGATGGAGTCGTGCACGTTCATCTGGCAGCCGAACGTCCGAAGGGTGTAGCGAAACTGCACGAGACTCCGGCGGACGATAGCATGCGCGCTCGATGTGCCGTTCGGTTTGGCCGTGTCGCGAAATCGCGGCGCACGATACGCTTGTCCATCCCGTGCTCCCCTCCGTCACCGACCTCCGCCTCCTGACGCGAGCGCTCATCCTCGTCTTGGTCGCAACCGCGCCCGCGGCGTGCACCCAACGCACCCCCGGACCGGCAAGGACGCCGGACACGAGCCCGATCGGCACTTCCTCGAGCAGCGCCGCCGGCACGACGAGCTCCGCCGCAGGGGCCGACCCGGGCCCGACCGGAGGGGACGCCGCGGGAGCCTTGGCCTCGCAGGCGGGAAGCGAAGGCGCTTCGGAGGGGGGCGCCGGAGCGATGGCCGCTATCCGCTGGGTCGGACGTACGGACGCGAGCAACCCGACCGCCGTCAAGTTCGCGTGGTCGGGGGCGGGCCTCGTCGCAACGGTGAACGGGACCAAAATCTCCGTGCGGCTTCAAACGGAGGGGGCGACGACATCCGCATTCTTTCAACCGATCATCGACGGCGCCGCAGGGGCCCGCTTTCAAGTGGCGGCCGGAGCCGCGCAGACGGTGACTCTCGGGTCCGGGCTGACCCCGGGAGACCACACCGTCGAGCTTTATCGCGAGTCTGAGGGCATGTACGGCGACAGCATCTTCTCGGGATTCGTCGACGGAACCGTGAAGGGGGCACCGCCGGCCCCCGGGCGCCTGATCGAGATCGTCGGTGACTCGATCAGCGCCGGATACGGCAATCTGGGGACCGAAATACACCCGCCGTGGACGAACACCTGCAGCTTCTCTCTCGACACCGAGTCCGCCTACCAGGCCTATGGCTCGATGGTGGCGCGCTCGCTCAACGCCGAGGTCAGCATCGTCGCGCGGTCAGGGTGGGGGATGTACCGCGACGCGACCGGAAATACCGCGGGTGTTCTGTCGTCCGTCTACGAAAACGCGCTAGGAACGCAGAGCACGTCGAAGTGGGATTTCAAGCGCCAGGCGGACGCCGTCGTGATCAACCTCGGCACCAACGACAGCGGCCCGGGGGATCCCGGCCAGCCGTACGAGGACGCGTACGTCGCGTTCCTCCGCCTCGTCCGCGGACACTACCCGAACGCCTGGATCTTCGTGACGCTCGGGCCCATGACCGCTGACCCGCTCCTCACCCAGATGCGAACGCATCTGTCGAACGTCGCGGTGAGGGCGGCCGACCCGAAGGTCAGCTTGGTAGAGATCGACGTTCAGGACGCCACGACGACGGGCTGCGATTACCATCCGAATGTCGCGGAAGACGGCGTCATGGCCCGCGCTCTCGTGGCCGCCCTGAAGTCGAAGCTGGGCTGGTAATCAGCTAGGGAGCGGAGATGCAATTCGAGTCGCGGTACAAGACGCTCGTCGATGTCTACGAGAGCAGCCTGAGCGCGTACGGCGCGCGCGATCTTTTCGGAACGAAGAAGGGCGGCGAGTGGGTCTGGATCACGTACGCCGAGTTCGGCGGACTGGTCGAGCGCTTCCGCTGGGGGCTGGCGTCACTCGGCGTGCAGCGCGGCGACCGCGTCGCGATCGTCTCGAACAACCGTGTCGGCTGGGCCGTGGCGGCTCACGCGAGCTACGGTGTCGGCGCGGCGCTGGTGCCGATGTACGAGGCGCAGTCCCCCAAAGACTGGGAGTTCGTGGTGCGCGACTGCGGGGCCAAGGCGCTCCTCGTCGCGAACGAGCCCGTGCTCGCCAAGGCCATGCCCCTGCTCGACGCGGTGCCGACGCTGAAGAACATCGTCCTGCTCGAAGGCACGACCCACGGCGACCCCCGGGTGTCCAGCTACGCGTCGCTTCTCGCTTCGGGCCGGGCCACACCGTCGAGCCATCCTTCGCCCGATGACGTGGCCGCGCTCCTTTACACGAGCGGTACGACCGGCATTCCGAAGGGCGTCGTGCTCTCTCACGGAAACCTCGCGTCGAACGTCAGCGCGTCGCAGCAGGTTTTCGCGATCACGCCGAGCGATCGGGCGCTCTCGATCTTGCCCTGGGCCCACGCCTTCGGACAGATGGCGGACCTCCACATGATGTTCGCCTGCGGAGCAGCGATCGCCATCTGTGAGGGCGTCGACAAGATTCTGGACAATCTCGCCGAAGTGAAGCCCACGGTTTTGGCCTGTGTGCCGACGATCTTCAACCGCGTCTACACCGCCGTGCAGCAGCAGCTCGCGCATCGGCCGAAGGCGGTGCAGCGCCTCGTCACGTACGCGCTCTCGGTCAACGCCAGGGAGCGGGCCGGAGCGCGCCTTCGGATGCACGAGCAAGCCGCCGTGGCGCTCGTCGACAAGATCGTGTTCGCCAAGGTGCGCGCTCGGCTGGGCGGGCAATTGAGGTTCGCCATCTCCGGAGGGGCCGCTCTTTCGCGCGACGTGGCGGAGTTCATCGACTCGATCGGGATCAAGGTCTACGAGGGATATGGTCTCACCGAGACCAGCCCGACGGCCACGGTGAACAGGCGCGGCGCGGTCAAGATCGGGAGCGTCGGCCGCGCCCTGCCCGGAGTCCGCGTTCAAATCGACCCCGCGGGCGGAGAGCACAATCCGGAGGAAAGCGGGGAGCCGTCGCGACAAGAAGGCGAGATCGTCGTCTACGGGCCGAACGTGATGAAAGGTTATTTCAACCGTCCCGAAGAAACGGCCGCCGTCTTCACGGCGGACGGCGGGTTTCGCACCGGCGACATGGGATTTCTGGACAAAGACGGCTTTCTCTTCATTACCGGGCGCATCAAAGAGCAATACAAACTCGAGAACGGCAAATACGTGGTACCGAGCCCGCTCGAAGAGCAGCTCAAGCTCAGCCCGTACGTCGCGAACGCGATGATCTACGGGGACAACAAGCCGTACAACGTTGCCCTCGTCGTCGCGAACATCCCCGCCATTCGCAAGTGGGCCGCCGAAGCCCGTCTGACCCTCCCGGAAGGCCCCGAGGAGCTCCTGCGCGACGAGCGCGTTCGCGCCCTCTTCGCCGGCGAGATCGCCGCACGATCGGCTCCGTTCAAGGGGTTCGAGCGGATCCAAGACTTCGCCGTCGTCGCGGCGGAGTTCACCGTCGAAAGCGGCATGATCACCCCGAAAATGAGCCTCCGACGCCGCAAGGTCGTCGAGGCTTACGGCCCGCTCATCGAGCAGCTCTACGCGCGGGGTGCACGCCCGGGCGCGCGCAAGCCTGACACGACGGCTCGCAGCGCGTAATCTCCTGGCTCGCATGTCCAGCGACGAGAAGCGACCGCTCGGCAAGATCCTTCTCCAGCGCAAGCTCGTCTCGCAGCTCGAGCTCGACGACTCCCTGCACGCGCAGCGGCAATCGCCGACGCCGACGCCGATCGCCTCCCAGCTGGTCGGCGAGGGCAAGATCGATGAAATCGAGGCGTTGCGCGCGCTCTCCGAGCAGCACGGCGTGCCGGGGATCGACCTCACGCAAATCGCGATCACGCTGGACCACCTCGACGTCGTTCCCCGCGAAGTAGCCGAGACGCGGCGCATCCTGCCCGTTCTCATGCGCGGCGATCGACTTTTCTTGGCCATGGCGGATCCGCACGACAAGCGCGTCGTCGACGAGCTGGAGTTCGTCACGGGGAAGAAGGTGTACCCCTACATCGCGGTGCACTTGACGCTCCTTCAGACCATCGCGTTGGCGTACGACGGCAAAGCGCGGGGTGACCGGCATTACCTCGGACCTCGCGTCCCGGCGGAGACTCTGCGCCAGCTCGGGCTCACACCGGGCGTCGCCGAACCCGCCAGCGCTTCGGTCCCCGTCCCGCCGGCCCAACCGCCACGACCTCCGACACCGCCGCCGCGCGCCGCCCCCCCGCCCGTGCCTCGACGTCCCCCTCCGGCGCCGCCGGCCGAAGCGCGCGTGGACGAGTCCCCCGGGGCGCCGTCCGAGCCGGCCGTCGTGATGGACGCGGTGGACGAGAGCGTGGGGTTCGGCGCGACCGAAGTGTCGACAAGCGAGTTCGGAACGGTCGGCGAAGAAGTCTCCAGCGTGACCAGCCTCCCCGACGAGCTACGCATCCCTGCCACCCAAGCGGCCGACGCGATCGGGTCGGGCGAGGGTAAGCTGATCCTTGTCGTCGACGACGAGGACGAGATCCGCAAGCTTCTCAAGCGACTGCTCACGCAAAAGGGCCACCGCGTTCTCGAGGCCGACCGAGGCCTCCTTGCCCTGCGTCTCGTCAAAGAGCACGTGCCCGACCTCATCATTCTCGACGCGATGCTGCCCGAGCTACACGGCTTCGACATCGCGAGGCGCATCAAGGGAAGCGCCAAGTACGGGCACATCCCAATCATCATGGTGAGCGCGGTCTACCGCGGCTGGCGCATCGCGGAAGACCTGAAGCAGAATTATGGCGTCGAGCAGTACATCGAGAAGCCGTTCCGCATCGCCGAGGTGGTCGAGGCGGTGCAGCGGCTCCTCTCCCGCGGGAAATTGAGCGGCCAGGCGGAATCGGAGCGCGACTCCGAGCACGTATCCGAGGAAGCGGAGAAGGCCTTGAGCCAGGGGATAGCCGCCTACAGGAGCGGACAGGTGGACGCTGCCATTGAGCATTTGAAGCGCGGCGTCGGAATCGATCCGCTCGCTTACCGCCTGCACTTCCACCTCGCCTTGCTTTATGGCAAGAGAGGGCAAGTCTACGAAGGCATCCAAGAGCTTGAACGCGCCATCGACCTCAATCCAAAGCACTTCCCAGCGCTCAAGAACCTCGCCGTGCTTTACGAGAAGGCTGGCTTCAAAAACAAGGCGGTGGAGATGTGGGAGCGGTGCGCGACCGCGGCACCGGACGACGTGACCCGTGCGTCGATACGAGAGCGCCTTCTCAAGCTGATCTGACCGCTCGCCCTTGCGTGTCCTTGCTTGCTAGGCTGAGTTTTAGGCGGGGATATACGAGTGAAATTCCTCTGCGAACAGTGCAAAGCAAAGTACCAGATCGCCGACGAAAAGGCCGTCGGCAAGACGGTACGAATGAAGTGCCGCAAGTGCGGACACCTGATTGAGGTGCGTGCCGCGGTCACGGAAACGAGCGTCTCGTCGGCGCTGCCGCAGGGCGATCGCGCCAGCGGACCGCCCCCTGTGGCCAATCCCCCCCGCCCCCTTCCCCCGCGCGCCCGGCCACCGGCCGCGGACATAGGGGGCGACCAGGGGAGCTCGTCGAAACGAGAGCGCGCTCCCGGAGCGCTCGAGGGTGCTTTTAAAAGCGCCGTGCAACACGACGGCGCCGCCGCGGCCATCGCGCGGCGCGGCCATCATGGGGAGCACGAGGAGGGCTCCGCCCCCTTTGATATGGCCGACCTCTCGCCCAGCGACGAGTGGTACGTGGCCATCAACGGGGTTCCGGTCGGCCCCGTTCGCGTGGCGGAGGTGCGTCGCAAAGCGGCCCTCGGGGCCGTGACCGAAGAGTCGCTGGTCTGGCAAGAGGGACTGGACGAGTGGCGGCCCTTGCGACTGTTCCCGGAGCTCGCGGCGAGCGTGCGCGAGGCGATGACACGCGTCTCCCGGCCGCCACCCCCCGCCGAGGCGCGCAGCAGCATCCCACCGCCCCCGCGTGCACCTCCGCGCTCCGTTCCGCCGGCGGGGTTCGCCCCGCGCATGGCGCCGCCACGCGGCCCGCCGCCCCCGTCGTTTGCCCCGCGAAGCAACGTCGTGCCCTTCATGTCGCGCGCGGCGACCGCGGAGAAGCTCGAACCGTCACCGCAAGAGGCCAGCCCGGTTCCGGGACCGCCGCAGTCCCAGGCCAAGCCGGTGATTCCGTCGGTCGTCCCCGATCCCTTCGCTGCGGCGCCCGCCGCGACGGCACGGCCGCCCGTGACAGCATCACCGGTCGTCAGCGCACCGCCGGGGCCGAAGCGATCGCCCCCGTGGACGCAATTGGCCATGATCGCCGCCGCGACCGCGTTCGGCATCACGGCGGCCTTCATCTGGCTCTCCCGGCCGTCGGAGCCTGCGCCGCCGCCCGTCACATGGCCGGCGCCGGGGCCCTCGGCGGTCGCTCCTGCGTCGGCGGCCGCTCCAACGGCTCCGCCCACGAGCGCCGATCTGCCCGAGGCGCCGACGGCCATCGCGGCGCCGATGGCCAAGGCTCCGGCCACGCCGAGAGCGGCCGCACCTCCGCCGACTCCCGCCCCGAGCGCGAGCACCGGCCGCGCGCTCGATTTGCATTCCCTCGCCCAAAGCGCCCCGAACATCACGCCGACCGACGAGCCCGGGAATGACACGCCGAAGGCCGCCAGCGGCCAGAGTCTCACCGAGGGTCAGGTGCAGCAGGTGATCGCCGCGCATCGCACGGCGATCGGGCGCGTTTGCTGGGAGCGCAACCCTTCGGCGAAGGCCGCGGTGAACGTGAGCGTGATGCTGACGGTGGGCCCCGACGGCAGCGCGCAAAACGTCAGCGCTTCAGGGGACGAATCGTCCGTCGCAAAGTGCATCGAGAACGACGTCCGCGGCTGGCGATTTCCCGCGACCGGGTCGTCCCAGCGGACCAACTTCTCACTCAAATTCGTGCGGCAGTAGCGCGTTTGGGATACGAACGCTCCGGCCGTTGTTCGGACGTCTCTGACGTTGTGGAGGAGGCCTCTGTCATGATCGACAATCGTAAGGTCCGGGTTTGGTCGCTCGCCGCCCTGGCCGGAGCCGCGATCGCGTGTGGCGGCAACAACCCGCCGCCGAACGCCGCGAGCGCGGGAACGGCGACCGCGGGGATGGGACAACCCCCGCCTCCCGGTTATGCCGGCGCTCCCCCGCCCGGGTACCCCGGTGCGCCCCCTCCGGGATATCCTGGCGCAGCTCCGGCGCCTGCCCCCGCGCAGCCTCCCACGTACGCGACGGCATATCCGGCCCCCGCCCCGCCTGGCGCGTACGCGACCGCGTATCCGCCGCCAGCCCAGCCCGCGCCCGGAGGAGCGGCCCCTGCTCCGTCCCAACCGGCGCCACCGCCGTTGGCCCCGACCGATCCCAATAGCCTCCAGGCGATCCTTCAGGGAATCCAGAACGCCTTTCCCGGCGCGGTGGCTCCCGGTGGCGCCGCTGCGGGCGACCTGACGGACGCGGGGCTCAAGCTGCTGGCTGCGCGGGCCGCACCGGGGATGCAGCCCGAAGGGGACCAGCTGAAGCAGAGCCTGACCGAAGGGCAGCACGCCGTGATGATGGTCACGCTGCAAGCGGGCAAGTGCTACGCGATCGTGGGCTTTTCGGCGCCCGGCGCCGTCAAAGACCTCGACCTCAATCTCCTCGCGCCACCGCTTTACATGACGCTCGCGGGCCAGGATCTCACCCACAACAACACCCCGTCCATCGGCGGATCGCCGAGCCCGATGTGCCCGGTGATCGCGTTCCCGCTTCAGTACAAGCTCGACGTCTTCGCGAAGAGCGGCTCCGGGCAGGTTGCGGTGCAGCTTTACTCCAAGAGCAAGTAGGCTCGGATCGTCGTCGATCCGGGAGCGGGCGCAGTCGCCGTGCGGCTCTGCTCGAAGGGCAGGCAACCCGTCGCAACCCCGCTCGGGTCGCGGCCGAGAGGGGCGGGTGACGGCCACCCTGCACCTTACGCCGCTCGACCGACTCTACCCTTCCCGCCTTCGCTCCCTGGCTCGGCCGCCGGCATCGCTGACGGTGCGGGGGGGGCCGCTCGAGGCCACGCGCGCCGTAGCGATCGTTGGCTCGCGAGACGCAAGCCGCGATGCCGCCGCCTTCTCGCACGATCTCGCCCGCTCGGTCGTGCAATGCGGCGCCGTCGTCGTGTCGGGCGGCGCCCTCGGCATCGACGGCGCCGCCCACCGGGGAGCACTCGACCACGGGGGACCCACGTGGGCGGTCGCCGGCACCGGGTGCGAGCATTGCTTCCCGCCCGAGCACGCGTCGCTGTTCGACCGCATCGCCGCTGGGCCGGGCGCGATGGTCTGGCCGTTTCCGCCGGCGAGCGCGGCTCGTGCGGGCGGCTTCGTCCTCCGCAATCGGGTGCTCGTCGCGCTCTCGGACACCGTGGTCGTCGTTCAGGCAGGCGTCCGCTCGGGGGCGCTTCGGGCGGCGGCGTGCGCGCAGGCGCTGAAGAAGCCGTTGTGGGTCGTGCCGGCGCCGCCCTGGGCGGCCGGCTTCGACGGCTCGCGCCAGCTCCTCGACCAAGGAGCTCGGCCGCTAACCAGCATCGCCGCGTTCCTGCGAACGCTCGAGCTCGGAGATGTGCAACAAGGCGCAGGCGCAGCCTCACCGGCGCTGGAGGTCGGCGGGCAGGAGCCTATGGATCCGAATCAATTCGCGATCTTATCGGCGATCTCGAATGTGCCGATTCACCTGGATGAGATAGCCGAGAAAGCACGCGCTACCGTGCCAAGGGCCGCCGCTGCGCTCTTGACGCTCGCCTTGGAGGCCGTAGTAGTAGAGGGCCCGCCGGGGTTCTTCCGACGACGCGACAGTTACAAACGCTGAAAACTGCTCAGAAATCCTAAAGAGAAACCATACCGATGGGAAAGACGCTCGTCGTCGTCGAGTCGCCGGCCAAGGCCAAGACGATCAAGAAGTACCTCGGCGCCAAGTACGACGTCGTCGCCTCGAAGGGGCACATCAAAGACCTCCCGAAGAAGCTCGGGGTCGACATCGAAAACGGCTTTCAGGAGACGTACGAGGTCGTACCCGG
>Ga0265318_10000249_pt1 | contig 46904 bp, 34 predicted proteins | sample 4821metaG_FD_192431 | JGI IMG/M metagenome (GOLD analysis project Ga0265318, IMG submission 192431) | Rhizosphere microbial communities from Carex aquatilis grown in University of Washington, Seatle, WA, United States - 4-8-21 metaG | ecosystem: Host-associated > Plants > Roots > Rhizosphere >... | reverse complement strand
GTTCGCAACGGTGTCGACAGCCACATCTTCGGCCGGACATTGCCGACCTTGCCGTCATTGCCGACCTTGCCGACCTTGCCGACCTTGCCGACCTTGCCGACCTTGCCGACCTTGCCGACCTTGCCGCTTGGCCGGCTTGGCCGGCTTGGCGGCCGTCTTGGCCGACCGAGGGTCCGCTCAGCGCATCGGCGAGCGCGGCGGCGCTCGCCGATGTCATCGAAGGTGTTCTCCCCGGGAAGGCGCCGCGCGAGATCGCCGGCGCTCGGGCCTCGGTTGGGCCTCCGGCCTCGGGCCTCGGACTTCCCGAGGACCTCGTGCCTGCGCGCGCCACAGCCGTGTGATCAGGGCCCCTGGAAGCATCAGTCACTTCCTTCGACTCTCGGGCACGTCCGAACTCCGAGGACCGTGGCAAAGTCCCGTCATGGCCCCACCGGCACTTGCCTCGACGCCGCAGACGCCGATCCGTGCCGTGATCTTCGATCTGGACGGGACCCTGACCGCGCCCTTGCTCGACTTCGCGGCCATCCGGCGCGAGCTCGGAGTCCCACCGGGTCACCCCATCCTCGAAGCTCTGGAGCACTTCGAGCTCCCCCGACGGGTGATGGCCGAGGAGATCCTGCGACGACGTGAGATGGAGGCGATCGAGGCGGCCACCCTGGCCGCCGGCTGTCGCGAGGTGCTCGCCTTTCTCGAGTCCCGCGGCCTGCCCGTCGCGATTCTGACCCGGAACATCCGCGCGGCGGTCGAGCACTTCACCTCCCGCTTTGGCTTCCGCTTCGCCGCGACCTTCACCCGCGAGGACGGTCCCGCCAAGCCCGCGCCCGACGGCGTGACCGCGCTCTGTCGCAGCCTGGGCGTGGCGCCCTCGGAGACCCTGGTCGTCGGCGACTACAAGTTCGACATCCTGGCGGGTCGCGACGCCGGGTGCCGAACCGCGCTCGTGCGCCCCGGGGAGCTCGGGGGCCAGGTCCCGCTCGCGGTCGCGCAGTCGGCGGAGTGGGGTCCCCCCAACCACGTGGTCGATTCCCTGCACGGGCTCATTCCCCTCCTCCGCTGAGCGTCCGAACGCCCGGAGCGCGTGAGGCACCTGGCGCCGAGGCAACGCCGGGTCTGGTCCCCACGGCATCGCTGTGGATGGCATCCGGTCTACCGCGCCGCGTCTCAACTGAAAGCCCATAGATCCACCGGTCCGTCGTCGTCCGAGACCTGGCGGCCATGGCGCGCCACCTCACCGACATGAGGGGATTTTAGCTCTCGAAGTGAAACTTCGATGAGGGGTGTCCCTGCGAGCGGGCGCCCGCCTCTTCGTTCGCTTGTTTCGGGAAGTCCAGATTTTCACACGTACCAGCTTCGCATCAGATCGAATCCTCATTTCCGGAGAAACCATCGCCCATGACGAGACTTCACCTCAAGACAGGCCTGGCCGTGACGACGTTGAGCCTGGCGCTCGGCTGCACCGGGCAACTCGAGCCCAACGGAGCTTCGTCGGGGTCGATGGGCACGACGCCCGGCTCCGGTGGAAGTGCGACGGTGAGCGGGACGGGCAACCCGCCCGGCGGTACGGGCGGCAGCGGGCCGTCGTCCGGCAGCGGCAGCGGCACGGGCAGCGGCACGGGATCGTCCTCCGGCACAGGCGCTGGCGCGGGCTCGGGCGGTGCTGGAAATTCTCCTTCGTCGGTCGGGACCGGAGGCGCGGGCGCGACCATTGCCTCGCCGGTGCCCGGTGATCCGACCTCCGCCGGCCTGCGCCCCCTGCGGCTGCTCAGCGCGCGCGAGTATCTGAACACGGTGCGCGACCTGCTCGCCGACACCGCCATGACCGCCGCCGCCCTGCCGAGCGACGACGAGGATCCCGCCTCCGGGTTCCCGTTCCACACCGAGGGGGATGTCGCGACCCTCGATGCCTCCTTGCTTCGCGACGCGGCCCAGGGCCTCGCCGCCCGCGCGGTGACCCACCTCGGGACGTTGCTGCCGTGCTCGAGCACCGCGACCACCACCAACGATGCGGCCTGCGTGAGCACCTTCATGAAGACGCTCGCCGTCAAGATGTACCGGCGGCCCTTGACCGCCACGGACACGTCGAACCTGATGACGCTCTACACCCTGGCGAAGACGGCCACGCCGACCGGGCTCGGGCTCGGATTCGGCGATTCGATCGGGTTCGTCATCGAGGCGATCTTGCAGTCACCCGAGTTCCTGTACCACTGGGAGATCTCCCCGGGGAGCGCCACCATCGACCCCACGGCGCCGGCCGGGACCACCATCGTCAAGCTCGGAGGTTACGAGGTGGCCAACCGGCTATCGTACTTCCTCTGGGGCTCGATGCCCGATCAGACGCTGCTCGACGCGGCCGCGGCCGGCGGGCTCGCCGATCCCACGACCATCGAGGCACAGGCCCGGCGGATGCTGAAGGACCCGAAGGCGAGCGCCATGTTCAGCGACTTCTTCGTGGACTGGCTCGACATCGACACGCTCGGCAGCAAGCCCAAGGACAAGACCGTCTACCCGAGCTACGGCGATCCCCTGGTGGCCTCGATGACCGCCGAGGTCCAGAGCTTCGTGAGCACCATCATGACGAGCGGCACGGGTCGCTTCGACGACGTGATGACCGGGACCAGCTCGTTCGCCAACGCGTCCCTGGCCAGCCTGTACGGCCTGCCGGGGATCACGGGCACCGCGCTCCAGCCGGTGACCCTGAACCCTGCCCAGCGCTCGGGCCTGCTCACCACCGCGGCCTTCATGGCCCTCACCGGCGCCGGGGACGGCTCCCTGCCCCCGCGGCGAGGCGCGGTGATCCTGAAGAAGCTGCTGTGTCGACAGCTCCCACCGCCGCCCGCGGTGGTCCCCGACCCCCAGCCGGTCACCCCGGGCCTCACCACCCGGCAGCGGTTCGAGCAGCACTCCACCAACCCCTGCGCGACGGCCTGCCACACCATGATCGATCCGCTCGGCTTCGCGTTCGAGAACTACGACGGCATCGGGCAGTACCGCACCACCGACAACGGGCTGCCCGTCGACGCGCAGGTCACCTTGACCCTGGACGGCAAGGCCCAGACCCTGACCGACGGGCGCGGCCTGGCCGCGACCCTCGCCACCAGCGACGAGGTGCAGACCTGCTTCAGCCGGCAGTGGCTGCGCTACGCGCTCGGGCGCCTCGACACCGCCGACGACGCCGCCTCGCTGACCGGGGCCGCCACCAAGTTCAAGTCCGCGACCCGTGACGTCCGCGAGCTCCTGGTGGGCATCGCGACCTCACGCACATTCCGTTACAGAGCTCTTGGCCCGGGGGAGGTATTGCAATGATCGGCATTCGGACATCCAAGACGGCGCGGCGCTTCTCGCGCCGGGCGCTGCTGAAGACCATGGGCGTGAGCGCGGCCTTCATCCCGCTCATCGAGGCCGAGCGCGCGCTCGGAGCCACCACGCCGAGCGGGGCGCCCAAGCGGATCGTCACCATCACCTGGACCAACGGCATGCCGGCCACCAACTTCTGGCCGGCCACCGAGACCGACCCCACCGCCAGCCAGGTGCTGCTGCCGCTCGCGCCGCTCGCCCCCAAGGTGCTGCTCGCCGCCGGGGTGGACGTGAAGATCATGCTCGACGGCGGCCACAACTACGACGGCCACTTCACGTACCCGTCCCTGTGGACCGGCACCTACAAGAACGTGAGCGGTCAGTTCGCGACCGCCACCGGCGCGTCGATCGACCAGGCCTACTCGGACTTCGTGGCCAAGACGGTGAACCTCCCCATCCCGGTGATGAGCCTGTCCATGATCGGCGCCGGACAGTACACGGGTGTCACCAGCTACCGCGCCGACGGGACCGCCAACACCGCCGAGACCTCCCCCACCCGCCTCTTCAACCAGTTCTTCAACCAGGGCGCCAGCGCCGCGCCGCCGGCGCAGGCGGCCTCGGTCCAGCTGCGACAGAAGAGCCTGCTCGACTACGTCCAGCGCGATCTGCAGAGCTTCAGCGGTCGACTGGGGACGGCGGACCAGGCCAAGGTGGCCGCGCACCTCGAGTCGATCCGACAGCTCGAGCTCCAGCTGTCGGCCATGTCGTCCTCGTCCCCCTCGACGGCGGCCAGCTGCAAGGCCACCACACCGGCCACGGCCACCGACTTCCAGACCACCATGAAGTCCTTCCTCGACCTGACGGCGGTGGCCCTGCGCTGCGACCTGACGCGGGCGGTGTCCATGGTGTGGGGCGCGGACGGGGGCAGCGGTCCGGGCTCGTTCCCGTTCCTCGGCGTATCCGGCGACTACCACGGCATCGCGCACCAGGGAGCGGCTGGCTACCCGTCCAAGACCAAGATCGACAACTGGTACTACACCCAGGTGGCCTACCTGGCCCAGGCCCTCGACGCCACGACCGACTCGGGGGGCGGGACGGTCCTCGACAACAGCGTCATCGGCGTGACCACCGACATGAACGAGGGCGCCTCCCACTACGTCGGCGGCCTGCCCTTCGTGCTGATTGGCAGCGCGGGCGGGTATCTCAAGACCGGACGGGTGGCCAAGCTCGGCACCTGGACCGGCAAGACCGGAACCTACTGGGGTGGAGCGTCCGGGGTCGCCAACAACCTGGTGCTGGCCACCATCGGGAACGCCCTCGGCATGCCCACCGGCGACAGCTTCGGCGCCGGCTACCCGGGAGTCGTGCCACAGCTCAAGGCCTGACCCGACGCCAAGCCCCGGGGGCGCTCGCGCTCCCGCTCGGTCAACTCCCGCGCGGAACGATGTCCACCCGCGCGATGAAGGGGGACTCCTCGAGCAGGCGGTGCTCCGTGTCGCGGAGCAGGCGCTCCACGCGGGCGCCGCTCAGCTCCGGGTCGAGGGAGACCCGCGCCACGACCCACAGCCGTCGCGGGCCGATGAAGGTCACGAGCAGCTCGGTCACGGCGCGCACGCCGGGCGCGGCGGCGATGCTGGCGTCGATCCTGCGGCGCAGGGCCGGGGGCGCCTGGCCGCCGATCAGGATGTCGCCGTTGCGCGCGGCGAGCTGCAGGGCCACCGCGGCCAGCAGGACCCCGATGACGATGGCCGCGATCCCATCCGGAACCGTCGACCCCGTGACCTGGTGAAGCGCGATGCCGGTGAACGCGACCAGGTTCCCGGCCAGCGCCGCGGCGTCCTCGGCGAACACGGCCCGGCCAATCGGGTCGGAGCTGAGGTCGAAGTGTTCGCGAAAGGTGCGCGCGAGCGCGCGGGCCTCGCGGCCGAGCTGGCGACGGGCCTGGAGGAACGAGGCCCCATCCAGCACCGACGAGATCCCGATGATGAGGTAGGCCAGCCGGAAAGACGACATGGCCTCGGGGTGCAGGAGCCCGGCGATACCCTGGTGAATCGAGAGCAGGGCCCCGACCAGGAAGACGCCCAGCGACGCGACCAGCGCCCAGAAGTAGGCGGAGCGCCCGTGCCCGAGGGGATGCTGCTCGTCGGCGGGACGCGCGCTGCTCCGCTCGGCCACCAGCAGCAACACCTCGTTGCCGCTGTCGGCGAAGCCGTGAAAGGCCTCTGCCAGCATCGCGCTCGATCCGGTGAAGAGCGCCGCCACCAGCTTGGCGGTGGCGGCCGCGAGGTTGGTCGCCAGCGCGAAGACCACCGTACGGAGACTGCCGGCCGGCCTCGACGTGACGCTCGCCCTTGCCCGCACGGCCCTAACCGTGGCACACGCGCGCCGAGGGCGACGGCGAGGAAGACGCGCGCCTGGTTGTCCCGCCCCGCATCAGGCCGGTCCGAACTCGAGCACCACCCGCGAGGCCACGTCGCCGTGCTGCAGCCGCTCGAAGACCTGATTGACGGCCGAGAGCGGTTGAACCTCGATGTCGGCCTTGACCTTCCCGTCGAGCGAGAAGGCGAGGGCCTCGGCCATGTCCTGGCGGGTTCCCACGAACGAGCCCCGCACGGTGATGCAATTGGCGACCACGTCGAAGAGCGGAAGTGGAAACTCACCCGGCGGCAGCCCCACCAGCACGCAGGTTCCGCGCTTGCGGGTCATGCCCACCCCTTGCCGAAAGGCGTCGAGCGATGGGGCGGTGATGAGGACACCCTGCGCGCCCCCGTCGGTGGCCTTCCGGACGGCCGCCACGGGATCTTGGCTCTTGGCGTTCACGATGGCGTCGGCGCCGAGGCGCTGCGCGTGGGCCAGCTTGCCATCGTCGATGTCCACCGCGCAGACGTGGAGCCCCATGGCCTTGGCATACTGGATGGCCAGGTGGCCGAGGCCACCCGCGCCCGAGACCGCCAGCCACTGTCCGGGCCGTGCGCCCGTGACCTTGATGCCCTTGTAGGTGGTGATGCCGGCACAGATGATGGGAGCCACGGCGGTCGGGGTCAGCCCGGCGGGGATGTGGGCCACATAGGTCGGGTCGGCCAGGATGTATTCGGCGAACCCTCCGTTCTTCGTGTAGCCACCGAACTCGGCGCCGGCGCAGACGGTCTCCCAGCCCGCCAGGCAGTGCTCGCAGTGGCCGCAGGCGGAATAGAGCCAGGGAACCCCCACGCGGTCCCCCTCCTTGACCCCGGTGACGCCGGCGCCGACCGCGGTGACGACGCCGATTCCCTCGTGTCCGGGGATGAATGGCAGGCGCGGCTTGAGCGGCCAGTCCCCGCGGGCGGCGTGAAGATCGGTGTGGCACACGCCGCACGCCTCGGTCTTCACCAGGATCTGGCCGGCCCCGGGAGAGGGGATGTCCCACTCCCGGAGGACCAGGGGTTTTCCAAACTGTTCGACGACGGCGGCGTGCATCTTTCGCGTCAAGGCAACTCCTCGGTGGGGTGGGTGCGTCCGGTCGCCAAGCGACGCGAGGGGATCGAATCGCGGCTGGCGGTGACGGCAGACGGGAGAGCACGAAGCGTGCCGCGCAAGAGCGGCGGCCCGGTTCGTCGACGGTGGCAACCGACGCTCGTCGGCGCGATTCATGCAGTCGTCCAGCGGTGTGTTGCACGCGGCGCTCGCGGCAACGCTGGTGGTGCCTGGAAAGGCGCAAGACCTGCGCGAGAGCCCGCGGACGAGACCACGGAACCGTGACCCGGAACCGAGACCACGGAACCGAGACCCCGAAAAAAGAAAGCTGGCTGCAACGATGCTGGAGAACGAGATGATGGAACGACCAATGACAGGACACCTCGCGCTTGCGGTGGGTGATCGCGCGAGGCCGCTCGAGGGCGCGGGACAAAGACCGAGGTGGATCCTGCTCGGGGCCGCCGTCGCGGCTTTCGGCACGCTCGGAACGCCCGCCCCGGTACGGGCCCAGGTGGCGGGCTCGACCTCCCTCGGCGTCAGCGTGGTCGAGGCCACCCGACTGACCATGGGCTGGAGCGTGAAGAAGGGAATCCTCGGGAAGACGGTCTACAACGATTCGGGAGACAAGGTCGGCACGGTCGAGGACCTGATCATCTCCCCGGATCGCACCGTCTCGTACCTGATCGTCGGCGCGGGTGGCTTCGTCGGCATCGGCCGCCACGACGTGGCGATTCCTGTCACGCAGGTCAAGGATACCGGCGGCCGTCTGATCATCCCGGGCGCGACCAAGGCCATCGTCGAGGCGATGCCGCGATTCGACTACGCGGACGATTCGGCCAGGCGCGACCAGTTGCGGGCGGATGCCGAGCACGAGATCGCCGCGGCCAAGGTCACGGTCTCCAGCCTCGAGAAGAAGGCCGCCGCCGCCACCGCAGATGCCAAGGTCCGGCTCGACCTGCAGGTGGCTGGTTTACAGAAGGACGTCAAGAACGCAGAGGACAAGGTCACCGATATGAACCGGGCGGCCTCGAATCGCTGGCACGACCTCGAGGCTGGCGTCAACGCGGCGACCACGCGGTTGCACAAGGCCGTCGAGGCGCTTCGCGGATGAAGAGGAGACCCCGATGAAGACCCATCGCAGCCACGGACAGCGTGGTCTCGACCAGCCTCGGCCGAGCCGCGCGAATGGATCGCCATGAACCCGGCGATCGACGATCCCTCCAGCACCAGAGCACGAAAGGCCATGACCATGAGCTCGAAGATCGACCAGTTCACCGAATCCCTGCGCCAGAGCCTGACCAAGATGGAAGGTCAGCTCGAGCGTGCGCGCGCCGACATCAAGTCCGTGCAGCACGACGACAAGCTGGCGCTCGCGGCCAAGCTGCGCGACGCGCGGCACTTCGTGGAGTCCACCCGCGAGAAGACCAAGACCGCGGGCGCGCGGGTCCAGAGCTGGTTCAAGTCGCAGGAGGCAACCACCGCCGCCACCATCGCGGGCTGGCGGGAGAAGGCCGAGAAGAAGAAGCTCGAGGCCCACGCCGAGCGGGCGGAGGAGCATGCCGCCGCCGCCGTGGCGTATGCCGAAGGGGCGATGGCGGACGCGCTGGTGGCGACCTTCGAGGCGCTCGAGGCCCGCCTGGCGTCGGACGAGGTCGCCGCCTCCGCCCCGCACGCGACCCGCTGAGCGTCCCCGCACCTCCCCATCACGGATCGATCCCGAGGGTGCGCGGAGTGGCGCGGATGGTGCAGGTATCGGGATCATGTCGGGATGACGTCCCGGCCCATCTGGCACCAGGCGAATTCGGGACGCGTACCCCACGTTGCGTTCCCGAAACGTTCCGCCATCCGGAGCGTGGAGGACGTAACGACCTCGCTGCCCGAGGTCACGCCCGCGAACCCGAGGCCGATCCGACCACCACAACTCACCACGTACGAGGCGAGACCATGAACCAGAACCAGAAGAAGCAATCGACTGTGGCCACCCACGACAGCAACCTCGGGACGACGGGAGCCACGGCCCTCGATGACCAGTCTCTTGGGCGCAAGGCGCTCCTGGGGTTCCTGTCGGACGACGAGGTGGCGAGCGTCAGCACCGCCGAGACCGCGGCCGGGCTCATGGACGGCGAGGAGTACATCGACCTGCAGGCGCTCGATCAGGGTGTTCGGCGCGCGCGCGGCGCCGCGGTCACCATGGGGCGGGTGCTGCCGAGGAAGGCCGTCCACGAAGCGACCTGGAACAAGATCCTGGCCCAGCTCCCGGGCCGCGGCGCTGCGAAACCCACGGCCTGAGCCTCGGCGTCCGCATCGGTGAGGGAGGGCCCCGAGGACGATCAGGGGGGACGGCCCTCGGGCCGCTCCGTTCGCGGGGCGGCTCGCCCGTCGCTGCGGATCCGGCCGTCCACGATCTCGACGATGCGATCGCAGCGCTCGGCGATGCGCGGATCGTGGGTGACGAGCAGGAAGGTCGTGCCGGCGTCCCGGTTGAAGGTCCGCATCAGGTCGAAGACGGCGGCGGCCGCGGCGGTATCCAGGTTGCCGGTGGGCTCGTCGGCCAGGACCAGCAGTGGGCGGCGGGCGAGCGCACGGGCGATGGCCACCCGCTGCTGCTCTCCGCCGGAGAGATCCGTCGTCCGGTAGTCGAGGCGCGCCGACAGCCCCACCGCGCGCAGGAGCTCGCCGGCCCGCTCGCGCATCTTCCGGCTCGGAAAGCCGGTGTCCCCCCAGGCGGGGAGCATCACGTTCTCGAGGGCCGTGAAGGCGGGCAGGAGATGGTGAAACTGGAAGACGAAGCCGAGGGTATGCGCCCGCAGGCTGGTCAACCCACGATCGTCCATCCCCCGCGTGTCGGTCCCCGCGAGGAGCACCTGCCCGGCGGTCGGACGATCGAGGAGCCCGATGATGTTCAGCAGGGTGCTCTTGCCCGAGCCCGAGGGACCGATCAGGGCGACGAACTCGCCGCGCTCGATGGTGAGGTCGACGCCCGAGAGCGCCCGGGTTCGCACCCGCTCGCCGTATTCCTTGGTCACCCCCTGGACCTGCAAGATGGGCTCAGACATTGTGGATCGCCATGGCCGGATCGATGTGCGACGCGCGCCGGGCCGGGATCACCGCCGCGAGGATCCCCACCGCCGTGGCAAGGCCGATCGACATCCCGAAGAGCGACGGCTCGAGCACCACCGGAAATTGCGGCGCTCCATCCGGCCCGCGCGCCAGGTTCTCGAACAGCTTCGCCAGAAGCATCCCGAGCCCCGACCCGAGCAGCGCCCCCGCGAGGCCGAGCACCCCGCCCTGGATGAGGAAGATCGCCAGCACCCGCCGCGACGCCGTCCCCACCGCGCGCAGGATCCCGATCTCCCGGGTCTTCTGGACCACCGAGACCGCCAGCACGCTCGCGATGCCGAGAGCCACCGCCACCACCACGAAGAACTGGATGAGGGCCTTCGAGTTGCTCTGGGCGGACAGCCCGGCCAGGAGCTGCGCGTTGCGCTTCATCCAGCTGTTCGCCTCGAGCCCGGTCCGATCGTGGAGCGCGAGCGCCACGCGCTCGGCATCGAAGACGTCGCCGACCTTGATCTCGATGGTGGTGACCCCACCCGGGAGCGCGTAGAGCGACTGGGCGTGCCGCAGCGAGGTGACCAGCCAGGTCTTGTCGACGCCCTCGTTGCCGAGCGTGAAGAGCCCGGCGACCGTCACCACGTCATCGATCCCCTCGGTGCTGGTGATCCGCAGCTTGTCCCCCACCCCCACGTCCAGATCCTCGGCCAGGGTGGTCCCGAGCACGACCTGGCCCCCGAGGATGTCGAACCGCCCGGAGACCATGCTCTTGCGCAGATCGATGATTCCCAGGAAGCGCTCGGGATCGACGCCCTGAATGAAGATGGCCTCCTTGGCGTCGGCGCGCATCGCAAAGCCCGCGCCGAGGACCATGGGCGAGGCCGAGACCACCTCGGGATCGCCGTCGAGCGCCGCCAGCACCGCCGGCCAGCCGTCGATCGAACGAAGACGCTGCGACGCGGGCTGGATCTTCCGGCCGATGGCGCGGCCCGGCCCCTCTTCCACCAGGACCCTCGGCGCCTCCCGCGGAACCTGCAGCGTCACGTGGGCCTGCGAGCCCAGGGTCTTGTCGACCAGGGAGATCTGGAGCCCGCCAATCAGCGCCGAGAGGAAGACCACCACGGCCACCCCGACCGAGACGGCCGCGAGGATCAGCGCGGTCTGGCTCTTGCCGTCCCGAAGGTACCGGAGCGCCACGAACCACGCGAACGGCACGTCAATGCCTCCGGGCGACGGCGCGCACCCGCTGCCCGACCACGAGGCGCTGATGCTCGGGCAGCGCCACCGCGGCCCCGGGTTCGAGCCCGACCAGCACCTCGACGGTTCCCTGCCCGCGGATGCCGAGGGTCAGGTCCTTCCGCACGACGTGGTTGCGCTCGATCGCCAGGAGCCACGGCGGAGATCCGGTGTGCACCGCCTCGCTCGGGACCGTGAGAGCGTCGCGCCGGGAGCCGACCGTCAGGTCGATCGAGACCGTCATGTCGGGCTTGAGGAACGGCGCGGCCCCGTCGACCCCCAGGCGAATCTCGACGCTCCCACGCGCGGGATCGACCGACGGCGCGATGGTCGTGACCGTCGCATCGAGCAGGCGCTCGGGGTAGGCATCCGCCGCCACCCGCGCCTTCTGCCCGATCCGGAGGTTGGCGAGGTTCCGCTCGTCGGCCTGGAACACCAGCTGAGGAGCGTCGTTCCCCGCCGCGAGCACCAGCAGGGTGCGTGAGGGCTGGACCATGTCGCCCGGCTCGACCGTGCGCACCAGGACCACGGCGTCCTCCATCGCGAGGAGCTTGGTCTCGGCCATGCGCACCTCGGCCGCCCCGAGCTCGGCCTCGGCGTGCAGCAGAGCGGTGAGCGCCACCCGCGAGTCGGCGCCGCGCGGGGCCGCCGACAGCTGTCGCGCCTCGGCGGCGCGCTGCTGCGCGCGCGCCAGCTCCACCTGTCGGTGGGCATTCTCGAGCTCCACCGCCGGAGCCGCGCCCGACCCAGCCAGCTTGACCATGCGAACGAGGTCCGCCTCGGCGCGGGCGAGGGTGGTGTCGGCCTGGCGGAGCTCCTCGGTGGCGACGATCGCACCCACCCGGCGAAGCTGATCGAGCCGCGCGCCAGCCTGGGCGACGGCTGCCTGGTCCTGCATGGTGGCGGCCCGCGCCTCGGCGTCGTCCATCTGCACGAGGAGGGCGCCCTTCTTCACCCGCTGTCCCTCGCGAACCGCGACCGCCAGCACCCGGCCCGGATTCTGCGCCGAGACCTGCACGCGGGTCGGGACCCAGACCCGGCCGCTCGCCACCAGGTGCTGTTCGATGTCCCGTCGCTCGGCGGCGACCGTCACCACCACAGGGCCGCGGGCGCGCAGCGCGAGCACGACGACGACGACGACCGGGACCGCGAGGGCCAGCCAGAATCCGGGACGGCGAACCAGGTGCAACGGCCCGCGCCCCGCGGGTGCAACCTTTGCCGGGCGCGGTTGAGCTTCCTCCAGTCCGAAGAGCCTCGACATTCGATCCGTCGGGTGGAAAAGCAGGAACCGTGCCGGGCCCGTGTGGCGCTTGGGGTCGAGGACGCCGAGCTGCGGCGAGGGAACGGAACGTGCATCCTCCCCTGCCTACCAATGGATGCGGTCATGACTGGTCCGGCGCAGGTTGCCTCCCCCACGGTCGCCCCGGCCATGGCCGGGCGGCGCAAATGGACCATCGCGGGACTGGCGGCGGTGCCAGTCCTCGCCCTTGCGGGGTGGGCGGTCTACGCGGGGGTCCGGCCAGCGCCGATCCGGTATCGAACCACCCCGGTCGTGCGCACCGACGTCACCGAGCGGGTGACGGCCACGGGGACGCTGCAACCCGTGATCACCTCGCCGGTCGGCGCCCAGGTCTCCGGGATCGTCTGGAAGCTGCATGCGGACTACAACTCGACGGTCAAGGCTGGCGATCTGCTGGTCGAGCTCGATCCCGCCCTGTTTCGCAACTCCGTCGCGCTCGCGACCGCGCAGCTCGCCCAGGCGCGCGCCGATCTGGCCAGCACGCGCGCGACCGCTCACGGCGCCGGCAGCGTGCGCGATCGGACCACGCTGATGGAGCGGCGCGCGCTGGTGAGCCCGGCCGATCTGGACGCGGCGCAGGCGACGTTCGGGCAGACCAGCGGCCTCGCGCGATCGAGCCTGGCCCAGGTCGCCGGCGCGCAGGCGCAGCTCGCGCGCGCCGAGCTCGACCTCGAACACTCCATCATCCGGTCCCCGGTGGACGGCACGGTCATCTCGCGCAACATCGACGTCGGGCAAGCCGTGGCCGCCACGCTGACGGCACCCACTCTGTTCACGATCGCGCAGGATCTGCGCCACATGCAGGTCCACGCGGCGGTGGACGAGGCCGACATCGGCGGGGTGCGCCCGGACCAGACGGCCACCTTCACGGTGGATGCCTTCCGGGACGACGTCTTCCAGGCCCACGTCCACGAGGTGCGGAACGCGCCCCAGACCGCGCAGAACGTGGTCACCTACGACGTCGTGCTGGACGTCGACAACCCCGAGGGCAAGCTCCGCCCGGGGATGACGGCCAACGTCCTCATCCTCATCGTGGAGAAGAAGCAGGTGGTGGCGGTCCCGAACGAGGCGCTGCGCTTCCGGCCGGCCGCCACCGCTTCGGCGGCGGGCGCGGGGCCGACCGCGAGCGCGCGAACGCCCACCTTGCCGGGCGCCGCCGCCGGAGCCCGGCAGGGTGCGGCGGTCTACGTCCTCGTCGGCGGGCGCGCCGACCGCGTCGCGGTCAAGACGGGGGTCACCGACGGCAACCTGACGGAGGTGTGGGGACTCGAGCCCGGAACCGCCGTGATCCTCGACGTGCTGCGCGGCAAGGGCGCCGGCACCGCGGCGGGTGCGGCGCCACCCGGAGGGGTCGCTCGTGGGTCCTGAGGAGCCCGTCATCCGGCTCACCGGAATCACCAAGACCTACCTCGCCGGGGAGGTCGAGGTGCATGCCCTGGTCGACGTGAACCTCACGATCGCCCGGGCCGAGATGGTCGCGATCATGGGACCATCGGGCTCCGGCAAGTCCACCCTCATGAACGTGCTCGGATGTCTCGACCGTCCGACCTCGGGCAGCTACCGCTTCGAGGGACGCGAGGTGGCGAGCCTCGAAAAGCAGGAGCTGTCGGCCCTGCGCCTGTCCGCCTTCGGCTTCGTGTTTCAGGGGTTCCAGCTCATCGCGCGCACCAGCGCGCTCGACAACGTGGAGTTGCCCCTGGTCTACGCCGAGATCCCCGCGCAGGAGCGACGGGAACGGGCCATGGTCGCCCTCGCCCGGGTCGGGCTCGGCGGACGAGAGCTGCACACCCCGGCGCAGCTCTCGGGCGGACAGCAGCAGCGCGTGGCGATTGCCCGCGCGCTGGTCAATCGCCCGCGCCTGATCCTGGCGGACGAGCCGACCGGGGCCCTCGACACCCGGACCTCGGTGGAGGTCCTCGGGTTGCTGCAGACCCTCCACGCGACCGGCATCACGGTGGTCCTCGTGACCCACGAGCCCGACATCGCCGCCTATGCCTCCCGACGCCTGGTCGTCCGGGACGGACGGATCCTCTCGGACGAGGTCCAGGTCCCGCACGACGCCGCCGCCGATCTCCTCGCGATGCCCCAGAAGGCCGCATGAGCGGCAAGACGACAGGCCGCCTGAGCGCCTTCGCATCCTTCGCGTCCTTCGCATCCTTCGCGTCCATATGGCCGCTCGCCTTCGGCGCCCTCCGGCGCAACCGCATGCGCTCCCTGCTCACGTCCCTTGGCGTGATCATCGGAGTTGGCGCCCTCATCGTGACGGTGGCCTCCGGGGAAGGCTCGAAGGCGGTGCTCGAGGCCCAGCTCGCCACCCTCGGCACCAACCTGCTCATCGTGCTGCCGGGCTCGAGCACCCTCGGCGGGGCGCGCGGAGGGCCTGGCACCGGGAAGCCCCTGACCCACGCCGATCTGCTGGCCATCCTGAAGGGCGCGAGCGCGGCCCGCTACGCAGCCCCCGTGGACCGCACGGTCGTCCAGGTGGTGCTCGACAACCAGAACTGGCTCACCACCGTCTACGGATCGACGCCTGACTTCTTCGCCATCCGCGAGTGGTCCATGGCCCGGGGGCGGGTCTTCAACAGCGGCGAGTCGGACTCGGGCGCCAAGGTGTGCGTGGTCGGCCAGACCGTGGCGTCCCAGCTCTTCGGCGGCGGGGAGGCGCTCGGGCAGATCGTCCGCGTGAAATCCATGCCCTGCGAGATCGTGGGGGTGCTGGCGGGCAAGGGCCAGTCCTCGCAGGGCCAGGACCAGGACGACCTGGTGGTCATGCCGTGGGTGACCTATAAATCGAGGATGATGAGCCAGGATCGCATCCACGTCGGGAGCATCCTGGTCTCCGCGACCTCCCCCGACGAGGTCGGGCACGCCCAGACCCAGGTCACGGGGATCCTCCGTCAGCAACACCGCCTGGCGGATGGGCAGCTCGACGACTTCACCGTGCGCAACCTGGCCGATCTCGCCGCCACCCAGGAGAAGGCCGCCGACGCCCAGACCGGCATGCTGCGCAACGTGTCCGCCGTGTCCCTGCTGGTCGGCGGCATCGGGATCATGAACATCATGCTGGTGTCGGTCACCGAGCGCACCCGCGAGATCGGGATTCGCCTGGCCATCGGCGCCAGCGAGAACAAGGTCCTCCTGCAGTTCCTGATCGAGGCGGTGTCCCTCTCGGCGGCGGGTGGCTTGATCGGAATCGCGCTCGGGGTGGCGGGCTCGGCGATCCTGGCGTCCGTCATGCGGTGGCCGCTGGTCTTGACCCCGTTCTGGATCCTGATCGCCTTTGGCATCTCGATGGGCATCGGCGTGGTGTTCGGGTTCTATCCGGCACGCAAGGCCGCCCGCCTGAACCCCATCGACGCCCTGCGCTTCGAATGAGCCCGGCGGCGGGCATGAACATGAACACGGGTCGGGTCGCGCTCTCGGTCAGGAACCTCTCGGTGCGCTTCGGGGCGACCGCGGTCCTCACGAACCTGTCCTTCGACGTCCCCGAGGGGACGGCCCTCGCCATCGTCGGCCCGAACGGGACCGGCAAGAGCGTGCTGGCGCGGGCGCTGGTCGGGACGCTCGGTCACGAGGGATCGGTGGCGTGGGCGAGCGGCACCAGGATCGGCTACGTGCCTCAGAAGCTCGACCTCGAGCGCGATCTGCCCATCACGGGGCGGGACTTCCTGCAAGCGAAAGCGGCGGTATCGCGCGCGTCCGGGGAGGAAGTGGGGCGGGCAGCCGCCCGCGTCGGGCTCACGGCCACCGCCGTCGGTCGGCCGATAGGAGCCCTGTCGGGAGGGCAATTCCAGAGGCTGCTGGTCGCCGCCGCGCTGATCGGGCGCCCCACGATCCTGTTGCTCGACGAGCCAACCGCGGGGGTGGACGAGCCGGGCCAGGACACGATCAACCACACCCTCGCGCAGCTTCGAGAGACCGAGGGGATGACCATCCTGTTCATCTCGCACGATCTCAGCGTGGTCTTCCGGTACGCCACCAACGTGCTGTGCCTGTCGCGCCTCACCACCTGCTTCGGTCCGCCGAGGACCATCCTCACCCCCGAGCGGCTCGAGGAGGTGTACGGCGCGCCGGTCGGTTACCATGTGCACGAGCGCCTCCCCGAGGGCGCCGTCCAGAGCCAGCCGTCCGATCATGCCCCAGACGACGTTCGACCCTAGCACCATCGCCCTGTCCATCGGGGCTGGCACCGCCGCCGGGCTGGTGGGTTGCTTCGCGGTGATGCGCCGGATGACGCTGGCGGCGGACGCGATCTCGCACATCGCGCTGCCGGGGATCGGACTGGCGATCTTGCTGCGCATTCACCCGATCGTGGGGGGCGTCGCGGCGCTGCTGGTGGGGACGGTGCTGGTGTGGGGAATCGAGAACACCTCCCGCCTCGCGACCGAGACCATCATCGGCGTGGTGTTCTCCACCGCCCTCGCGGCGGGCAGCCTCATCACCTCGGGCGAGGATCTGCTCGAGGCCCTCTTCGGGGGTGTCGGGCGACTGACCACGGCCGAGGCCAGCCTGGGCCTGGCCGTGGCCGCGGCGGTGATCGCCTTCGTGCTGTGGCAGCGGCATCGGCTGGTCCTGGCGCTCGTGTCGCCCGAGATCGCTCACACCAGCGGGATCGATGTTCGCCGGTTGAACCTCGGCTTCCTGCTGGTCTTCGCCCTGACGATCGCGCTCGGACTTCGCTACCTCGGGGTGCTCCTGGTGGGGGCGTTGATCATCATCCCGGCGGCCACCGCCAAGCGCCTCGCGCGCGACCTGAGGGGCATGCTGGTCATCTCGGTAGCCGTCTCGATCGCCTCCACCACCCTCGGGACCTGGCTGTCGCTCGCGTCTCACCGGGCCCCGGGCTCCCTCATCGTCCTGGTCGCGGCGGCTCTGTTTGCCCTTTCGCTGCTGCACCGGCGGTCGGCCTGAAGACCGCCTGAGCGGCCCTGGATCGTCGCGCGGGCGGCGCGCGCACCCAGTCCCGGATATCTCGTCTAGTTGACCTGCGCGCCGGTGGCCTTGCCGATCACGATCTCGACGCGCCGGTTGTTGGCGCGCCCCTCGACGCTCGAGTTGTCGGCGATCGGGCGGTCGGGCCCCATGCCACGGGCCGAGATCTTCTCGGACGGAAATCCGCGCGACACCAGGTAGGACCTCACCGATTCGGCCCGACGCTGAGACAGGTCGAGGTTGGTGGCCTGCGAGCCCCTCGAATCGGTGTAGCCCTCGATGACCACGGCTTGCCCCTTGGCCACCAGGGCGTCGGCGACCTGATCGAGGCGGGTCTGCGCGCCCGGCATCAGGGTCGCATCGTTCGACCGAAAGAGCACGCTGCCCGAGAGCGTGATCACCAGCCCCCGGGCGTCCTCCTTGGCGGCCAGCTTGGCCAGGGCATCGTTGGCCTCGGCGGCCTTCTGATCGGCCGCCGCGGCCTTGCGCTCGGAGGCGGCGGCGCTCTGGTCGGCGGCCTCGCGGGCCGCGCGCTCGACCCCCACCTGCTGGGTCTCGAGCGCCTTGCCGTGCTCGGACTCCCTCAGCTTCTCCCGGGTCGCGACCAGGGAGGTGAGGGTCGCCTTGGCAATGACCCCTTGCTGTCGACCGAGCTCCTGCTCGGCCGTCGTCCGCTTCCCGGTGGCGATCGCCGTGGCGGCCCGGGCCTCCGCGGTCTCGGCGCTGCGCTGGGCCACGTACGCGAGGTCAACGGTGGTCCCGAGGTCGTTCCGCTGCGCGAAGCTCTGCTCGGCGACGTCGAGCGCCATCTTGGCCTTGTGCAGGTCGACAGGGGTGAGCTGCGCCGCGGGCCCCTGGCTGGCCCGCTGGTAGGCCTCGCGGGCCGAGACCAGCTCCACGGGCACCGCGGTCGCACACGCGCCGCCGAGTCCGATGGCGAGGACGGCGAGGGCCAGGGCCACCCGCGCTGGAGAGGGGGACGTCGAAGCAATCATGTCGGGCTCCTTGTTCATGGCTTGGTGGCTTCTGGGTCTTCCGGGGGTCATGAGGTGGTCATGGGGGCGGTCACGGAGTGGGCGTGCTCTTGAGGGCACGGACCCGATCGATGGCCCCCATCGCCGCGTCCTCTTCGCTCTTGCTGCGCGCGAGGGCCAGCGACAGCTCGGCGTCGGCCTCGGCGCGCATCAGCAGTCGTTCGGACCACGCCCGGTCCTTGGGGTTCGTCAGCTGGCGCGCGTGCTCGAACTCCTCCTTGGCGAGTTGCAGGTGCAGAGCCGCGTCGGGGCTATGCGTGGCACCGACCTCCTCCGCGGCCCGGATGGCGGCCGACGAGGTCTCCGCCCGCGCGCTCGGTGCCGCGGTGGTGGTGGCGCAGGCACTGGCTCCGAGCAGCAGCGCCGCGGCCAGGGACGAGAGTCGAGCGTTCATGGGAAACCTCCAGGGCCGGCTTGTGGTGTCGAGAGGACCGGGTTCCGCCCCGCCCTTCGCCGTGCAAGGTGGGGCCGCCACCGCCCGTCACACAGACAGGAAAATCGAGCCCGATGCTGCGAAAAAGTCGAGGGATCGGCCGCGAGCTCACCGAAAGCTGATAAGAACCCCCTGGGCCGTGGCTCGCGGGAGCCGCCACCACCTCGACATGGAGTGGCTGAACTACCACCATCTCTTGTACTTCTGGGCCGTGGCCAAGCATGGCAGCGTGGTCAAGGCCAGCGCCGTTCTGCGCCTCGCCCAGCCCACCGTCAGCGGGCAGATCCGCCGCCTGGAGACGGTCCTCGGTGAGAAGCTCTTCGAGCGGGTCGGACGGAACCTGGTGCTGACCGAAGCAGGACGAACCGTCTTCCGCTACGCCGACGAGATCTTCTCGCTCGGACAGGAGCTGATGGGGACCTTGCGGGGACGGCCCTCTTCCCGGCCGGTGCGGCTCACCGTCGGGGTGGCTGACGCGCTGCCGAGGGTCCTCGTCGCCCGACTCCTCGAGCCGGCCTTCCACATCGGGCATCCCCTGCAGCTCGTGTGTCGCGAGGATCGGGTGGTCGAAGACTTTCTCGGGGCCCTGGCTGAACAAGAGCTGGATCTGGTCCTGGCGGATCGCCCGCTCGGACCGGGAATCAGGGCCCGGGCCTTCAATCACCTCCTCGGGACCTGTGGGACGACGTTCCTGGCGAAGTCCGGGCTGGCGAAGCGCCATCGGCCGTTCTTCCCGCGGTCGCTCGACGGCGCGCCCTTTCTGCTTCCGGCCCCGCACGTCACCCTGCGACGGGCGCTCGATCAGTGGCTCGAGGACGCGCACGTCGCGCCCGCGGTCGCGGCCGAGTTCGACGACAGCGCGTTGATGTACACCTTCGGACAAGGCGGCAAAGGCGTCTTCCCGGTGCCGTCGATCTTCGAGGACGAGGTGCGCGCACTCTACCGGGTCGAGGTGGTGGGCCGCGCGAAGAGCCTGCGCCAGCAGTTCTACGCCATCTCGGTCGACCGCCGGGTGCAGCACCCCGCCGTGGTCGCCATCATCAAGGCGGCGCGCCACGAGCTCTTCTGAGCTTCGAGACCGGCAGCTCTAGCCGTCTGGCAACCCGCCCGTCCGGGCGATCCGATCGAAAAGGCGCCGGCAGCCTGAAACGCAGCGAGGCCAGGACACCACCCCCCCTCGCGATCGAGGGGGGGGCGGTGAGCCTGGCCTCAGCCGGGCGGCCAGCAACCTCGCGGTGCCGGCCGCCCGTACCTTCCGTGCGCTGGTCGGTGCGCGGGCTATTCCGTCGGGGCGATCGGCAGCTCACCTTGCGGGAGCACCGGGAGAGCCGGATCGACGAGCTCATCCACCGGATCGACGGCCGTCTCGTCGAGGAGTTGCTGTTCGTCGGCCCCGACGCCAGCCGCCGCAGCCGCCGCCGTCGCGCCGCCCACGCCGCCTCTCCGTCCGCCCATGCCGCCAGCGCGTCCGCCAACGCCGGGGCGTCCACCGGCGCCACCGGCCCGTCCACCGACGCCGCCGCCGCGTCCACCGACGCCGCCGCCACGTCCGCCGACGCCGCCGCCACGTCCGCCGAGGCCGCCGCCACGTCCGCCGAGGCCGCCGCCACGTCCGCCGAGGCCGCCACGTCCACCGAGGCCGCCACGTCCACCGACGGCGCTCCCGCCACCCGCTCCCACTTCGCCGCCCGTCCCCGCGCCGGTCGAGCCACCCTCGACTCCGCCACCCGTGCCGGCCACGGTGCCTCCGCCCGGGGTACCCCCCGTGCCGAGCTGATCGCTGCCGCCGGTTCCAGTCGAGGAGCCGCCGGTTCCGAACGAGCTGCCGCCGCTCCCGAACGAGCTGCCGCCGCTCCCGAATGAGCTGCCGCCGCTCCCGAACGAGCTGCCGCCGCTCCCGAACGAGGTGGCGCCGCCGCTCCCGAAGAAGCTGCTCCCGCCGCTCGATGAGAGCGAGCTGCCGCCGCTGCCGGTGCCGATGGCAGACCCACCGCCGCTCCCCGACACGGTCGAGCCACCGGATCCCGAGCTCGACGTATCGCTGCTGCCGCCGCAGCTCACCACGATCATCCCGACGACCAGGCCCGAAGCGATCCAGACCAGCGTATTCCGCGAATTCACACCCATTGCATTTTCTCCATTTTGTTGGAACCCGCCGGTGGGTGCGACCGACGCACGGCGCCCGTCAAAAAAACCAGGTTCGTGCCCCGGGTCACGCGTCGCCGGGTCGAGAGCTTCCGGTCACGTCGCCCGGCGCGCCGGTGCCATGAATCGCGGGATCGCGGCGCCGTTGAGGCTCCGAGGCCATGCGCCTCGCTGGAAATCCGCTTCGACACCACGCAGGTGTGACTATAGTTACGCCAAACCTGCTGGAGGGTCTGGGCCATGCATCTTCGCTCCCCTTGCTTCGTTGGTCTTTGCGCATCGTTCCTGGCGATCGGATGTGGCAGCAGCGGCTCCTCGAGCGGCAGCGGAGGAGCCACCCACTCGGGAGGGGCGAACGGCACCGGGGGCGGGTCGGGCACCGGCGGGACGGTGGGTCCCGGGGCGTCGGGTGGAGGGATCGGCTCTGGCGGTGGGACCTCCGCCTCGGGCGGGGCGTCGGGCACTGGAGCTGGTGGGTCGACCGCGACGGGCGGCGGCGACGGATCGACTGCCGTGGCCGGAACGAACGGGGGTATGGCTGGCGCAAACCCGGGCGGAGGCGCGGGCGGAGGCGCGGGCGGAGGCGCGAGCGGAGGTCCTGGCGCTGGTGGCGCTCGGAACGGCTCCGGCGGTGGCGGCGCTCCCGGCGGTGCCGCCGGCAGTTCCGGCGGCGGAGGCTCGACCGCGGGCGCCGCGAGCCCGCTCATGAACTTCTTCGTCACCAGCGACACGAGCACCACCGCGAACCTCGGAGGCCTCACCGGGGCCGATGCCCGCTGCCAGAAGCTGGCCACCGCGGTCGGTCAGGGCAGCAAGACCTGGCACGCCTATCTCAGCACCGAAAATCCCGCCGTCAATGCCATCGATCGCATCGGACCGGGCCCGTACTACAACGTCGCGGGTGCCATGCTGGCGGCCGACAAGGCCAGCCTGCACGCCCGCACCGGTGATTCCACGATCTTCCTCACCGAGAAGGGCGGCAAGGTCAACGGACAGTGGGTGGGCTCCCCGGCGCCCCTCGAGCACGACATCCTGACGGGCAGCCTGCGAAACGGAATGGTGAACCCCGGGCTCACCTGCGGCGACTGGACGGCCACGACCGGGATGTCCGAGGTCGGCCATTGCGACGGCCTCGGCCCGAACCAGGCCACCACCGGCTCGTACACCTACTGGAACGCGGCCCACACCGGGATGTGCGGCGACACCAAGCCCGGAGGCGGTGCGGGCCGGCTCTACTGCTTCGTCGCGCCCTGACCTCGCCAGCGAAGGTCTTGCGTCGAGCGGGAACCTACAGGGCGGTGGTCCTCGATGACCTCGCGGCCATCTCCCCTGTGCGAACCCAAGGACGCTCGACATGCGAAGAGCTTGTCGCCTGATCGTTGCCATTCTGCTCTCCGGCTCGCCCGCCTGGCCTGGTTGTTCCAGCCACACGCCATGTACCACCCAACTCGGCCCGACGACGATCGGGACCGCCGGGACCGCCGGCGGCGCGGGTGGCGCCCCCGGAGGTGCAGGCGGGGGCGCGGCGACCGGCCAGGTCGCCTGGCTCTTTTGTCAGACCGCGACCCCGTACAGCCCGCAGCAGGACCCGGCCACCTACGAGCGGCCTCCAGCGGGCATCAGCCTGGTCTGCACCGAGCTCGTGGCCCGGCACGGATCTCGCGGGCTTTCGGGGATGTCCGAAGATCTGGCGATCTACAACCCGTGGCAGAGGGCCTCGGATCAGGGCGCCCTCACCGCCCTCGGGGCGAACCTCGGCACGGACGTCCTCCGCCTCATGAAGGCCACAGGCCCTCCTCGGGTTGAAGGGCGCCTCCCAACCGGCCTCGATGGCCTCACCGTACAGCTACGACAGCAGCCCGTGGCGGGGTGAGATCGTGTCGACGATGGCGACCAACGTGCCGTGGGACGTGGTGCGCGACGCGAGCGGCGGCAGCCTCCTCGTCAAGATGCTGCGCAACGAGATGGCGGTCGACTTCAAGGCGGCCTGCGCGGGTGCGCGCTTCGCACCGCAGAGTCACTTCTACGATTACCGGAAGTTGAAGTCCTGCTTCGGACACGTCGCGGCGCCTTGACGTTCGTGATCACCCGAGCTCGACGCTGACCTGGTGCTCGCGACGGTCGTCGACCAGCAGCATGCGCCCCCCCGGTTGCTCCTGCCCGTCGGTGACGACCCGACCCACCGGCGGCCCCCCCGCGCTCTTGCGGAACTCGATGTGGTAGAGCGTCTCGCGGTAGCGGTAGTGCACCTTGTAGCCGGACCACTCGGGCGGCAGGCAGGGGGCGAATCGCAGCCGCGCGATGCCGACCGCGTCGACCTCGAGGTGCACGCCGAGGAGGGACTCGGTGATCAGGCGATACATCCACCCGGCCGAGCCGGTGTACCAGGTCCATCCCCCGCGTCCCACGTGAGGCGGGACCGCGTACACGTCCGCCGCCGCGACGTAAGGCTCGACGCGATACCGGGCGACCTCCTCGGGCGTGCTGCCGTGTGACACCGGGTTCATCATGCGAAACAGCTCCCAGGCGCGCGCGCGGTCGCCGAGCTCGGCGAAGGCCATCGCCACCCAGACCGCCGCGTGGGTGTACTGCCCGCCGTTCTCGCGGATGCCCGGCAGGTACCCCTTGATGTACCCGGGATCGAGCGCGGAGGTGTCGAAGGGCGGGTCGAGCACCTGGATCAGCTTGGCCTCGGAGCGCACCAGCCGGCGCGCGACGCTCTCCATCGCGGTCCGCGCGCGTTCGAGCGGGGCGGCCCCCGAGAGCACCGCCCAGCTCTGCGGGAGCGCGTCGATCTGGCACTCGGGGTTGGAGCTCGAGCCGAGCGGCTGCCCGTCATCGAAGTAGGCCCGCCGGTACCACTCCCCGTCCCACCCGTTGACCTCGAGGTTCGCGCGCAGCGTGACCACCTCCGCCCGGTAGCGCTCGGCCCGCACCCGATCGCCCCGCCGGTCGCAGAGGGCTGCGAACAGGGTCAGCACATCCACCAGGAAGAAGCCCAGCCACACGCTCTCGCCGCGGCCCCCGATGCCGACCAGGTTCATGCCGTCGTTCCAGTCGCCGCACCCCATCAGCGGCAGCCCGTGCACGCCGAACCGCAGCCCGTGCTCGACCGCGCGCACGCAGTGTTCGTACAGGGTGCCCATCTCCTCGGAGGGCTGGGGCAGATCGTAGTAGGACTCCTCCTCGGGGCGCAGGGCCCGTCCGGCGAGGAAGCTGGTCTTCTCGTCGAGGACACCGGTGTCCCCGCTGGCCTCGACGTAGCGACAGGTCGCATAGGGCAGCCACAGGAAGTCGTCCGAGAAGTGCGTGCGGACCCCGCGGCCCACGGGGGGATGCCACCAGTGCTGGACGTCCCCCTCCTGGAACTGGTGCGCGGAGGCGCGCAGGAGGTGCTCGCGGAGCAGGACCGGCTCCGCGTGCACCAGGGCCATGGCGTCCTGGAGCTGATCGCGAAATCCGTAGGCCCCGCCCGACTGGTAAAACCCCGTGCGGCCCCACATGCGCGCGCTCAGCACCTGGTACAGCAGCCAGCCGTTGGCCAGGAAGTTCAAGGCGGGATCGGGGGTCTCGCAGTAGACGCGGCCGAGGGTACGCCCCCAGTAACCCCAGACCCCCTCGAGGGTGGCCTGGGCCCGCGCCGTCCCTCGGAAGCGCTGAACCAGCGCCCGCGCCTGCCCCTCGTCCCGTCCGGCGCCGAGCGTGAAGACGATCTCCTTGTCCTGCCCGTCGGGCAGATCGAAGACCACCTGCAGCGCGGCGCAGGGATCTCGCCCGGCGCCGACGCTGCCGGACAGCCGGACCCGGTGCATGGCCGCGGGATCGGCGGTGGCGCCGTTGCGGCCGAGGAATTCCGTGCGATCGCCCGTCACCGTGCGGATGGTGTCGCTGCAGTCCACGAAGGCCACCCGGCCCGCGAACTCGTTGCTGTAGGGGTTCCGCGCGAACAAGGCGCCGGTCGCGCTGTCGAGGCTGGTGACGACGTGAAGCAGGGTCCGGCCCCGCAATTCGCCGAGCACCCACTCCCAGTAGCCGGTGAGCGACAACCGACGCGCGCGCCCCGAGCGGTTGGTGATCCGCACCCGCGTCAGCTTGACGGGCTCGTCCATGGCGACGAAGACGCAGGCCTCGGTCACGATGCCGTCGTGGGTGTGCTCGAAGATGCTGTAGCCGAAGCCATGCCGGGCGATGTAGACGGGCGCGCCGAGGCCGCTCCCCTCGCCGCCACCCTGCCCCGCGCGCGCGGCCGGCGAGGGCGCGGGGCCGGGGGTCGGGGACCAGAAGCGTCCCGTCTGCTCGTCGCGCAGGTAGACGGCCTCGCCGCCGGCATCTCCGACGGGATCGTTGGTCCAGGGCGTGAGGCGGAACTCGTGGCTGTTCTCGAACCAGGTGTAAGCGCTCCCGGACTCGGACACCACCGTGCCGAGCTGGGAGTTGGCGATCACGTTGACCCAGGGGGCGGGCGTGGACCGACCTTGGCCGATCACCGTGACGTACTCGCGCCCGTCGCGGCTGAACCCCCCGAGGCCGTTGAAGTAGGCCAGATCTCGGGTCAACGCCGCCGGCTGGAGCGACGAAGACGAAGACGAAGGCGACGGCGACGGCGACGACGACGGCTCGCCGCGACGGCGGGTGGGCCGGAGCGCCGGGGGGACAACCTCGCTGCGGCCCCGACGCTCGACCTGGTCGACGAGGGTCCCGGCGTCATCGAACAGCACCACCCGGGCCACCGTCTGCAAGAGCGTGCGGTCCTCGTCCGAGATGGCCTCGGCCCGGCGCACGAAGATCCCGCCAGGGCGGTCGACCAGCGCCGCGTCCGCGCTGGTCCCGACCAGCGCCAGGATGGCGTCCTGCAGGGTCTGTCGGTAGACCGAGTCGTCCTCGTTCCAGATCACGAGATCCACCGCGATGCCCTTGATGCGCCAGTAGGCGTGGGCCTGGATGGCCTGACGACACAGCTCGATGTTGGCCCGATCGGTGATCCGCACGAGCACGATGGGGAGATCCCCGGAGATACCGTACCCCCACAGCCCCGACTGGCCGCGCCGGTTGCGGGCCAGGACGCTCGGCTTGGCGCGGTGGGCTTCGGACGCGAAGATCACCCCGCCCGCCAGGCTGGCGTAGAGCTGCGCATCGGCCTCGCTGGCGTTGATCTGGTTGAGCAGGATTCGACTGTGGGTCCAGGCCAGCTCGAACACCCGATCGGCGAGGTGCCGATCGTGGTACTTGTCCATCATCGCGGTGACCGCAAGGCGGGTCTCTCCCATGCCGGTCACCACATCGACCTTGACCGATTCGTTCGGTTGCAGGACCACCACCCGCCGGATGGCCACGATGGGGTCCAGCACCGAGCCCGCGCGGTTGGAGAGCGTCGGCGACGCCCCGGCGTCGAGCGCCGCCGGGGCCGCGGTCGAGCGCCCCCGCCCGAGGAACGCCATCCGATCGGTCTCGAAGGAGGTCTCTCCCGCGGTGGCGCCCTGCACGGTCATGAGGTGCACCATCCAGGGTGGGCGCTCGCCGCCCGAGCGCGGCCGACGGGTGCAGAGGATGGCCTCACGGGTCGGGACCAGCTCGGTCTCGACGAACAGGTTGCTGAACGCCGGGTGGGCCAGATCCTGGGCCTGGGGCGCCAGCACCACCTCGGCGTAGCTCGTGACCTCGATGGTCCGGGTGAGATCGGACCGATTGGTGAGGGTCATCCGGCGGAGCTCGATGTCGTCCTCCGGAGAGATGCTGATCTCGGTGTGGCTGTCGATGCGGGCGTCTCGCCGCCGGAACTCGGCGCGGGCCTGGGTGAAGATGGCCTGGTACCGGGTGCCCGCCCCCGCGATGGACGAGGCCAGGGTGGTGCGGGTGGGCTGGTGCGCGGTCGACCAGGTCTGGCCGGTGTCGACGTCGCGCAGGTAGCAGAAGCTGCCCCAGGCATCGCGCGTGGCATCCTCTCGCCACCGGGTGACCTGCAGGTCGCGCCAGCGCGTGAATCCACCACCCGCGTGGGTGACCACCGTGTGCAGGCGGCCGTTGGAGAGCAACGCCACCTCGGGGCCGGGGCCGTCGGGATCCTCGAACACCCGCATGGTGCCAGGCTCGGCGGCGTCCGTGCCGCGCGCCTCGCTGGCCTCCCCCACGTGCGGGAAGAGCGCGGCGCCGGTCCTCGGCACCCGCTCCTGCAACAAGAGGGTGTCGGATCGCAGAATGGGATCGGCTTCGAACCGGCGCTGCATCGGGCGGTCGAGGAGCAGGTACTCGAGCGCCAGCAGCGTCATGCCCTCGTGGTGGGCCATGAACTGCCGCACGATCGCGTGGCTCGAGCCGCGTGGCAGGCGAGACGGCGTGTAGTCGATGGCCTCGTAGAACCCGAAGGGGCCGGCGAGTCCCGCCCCGGCCAGCCGTTGCAGGTTACGGCAGGCCGCCTCCGGCTCGACCATGAGCGCGAGGGCGGTCGCGTAGGGCGCGATCACCAGGTCGTCGGCGAGGCCCCGCTTGAGCCCGAGGCCCGGGACCCCGAAGGCCCGATACTGGTAGTTCAGCTGGGGATCGACGGTGTTGTAGCCGGACTCCGAGATGCCCCAGGGGCCTCCCCGCTGCTTCCCGTAGGCGATCTGGCGACGCACCACCGCGCGGTAAGTGCGATCGAGCAGGGTGTTGGGGTAGTTCGGCATGACGAGGAGAGGCATCAGGTACTCGAACATCGACCCGCTCCAGCTGAGCAGGGCCGGGTTGCCCCCCGCCTGGGTGAGCAGGCGGCCGAGGGCGAACCAGTGCTCCTGCCCCACCCGGTTCTCGGCGATGGCCACGAAGCTGCCGAGGCGGGCCTCCGAGGCGAGGAGATCGTAGTAACCGGCGTCGAGGCGGCGATCGTCGACGTTGTAGCCGATCGAGAACAGATCGCGCGCCTCGTCGAACAGGAAGGCGTGCTCCACGTTCGCGAGCTCCCCGCACTCCTCCGCCAGCTTCGCGAGGAGGGTCAGCCGCTCAGCCGCACGCTCCGAGGCCAGGGTGAGCGCCGCGCCGAGCGCGCGACACCACTCGAGGAGCGGCGTCCCCACCGGACCGACGCCGCCGGCCGGCGCGACACCGGTCGCCTCGCCGAGAGCCTTGCCCTCGACGAGCTCCGCCACGATGGAATCGATCTTGCCGAGCTTGCCGAGCGTGGTCTCCGACAGGGCAGCGAGGACCACCAGGCTCGGTCCTTGGTCGAGGCCCGCGACGATCGCGTCGAGCTCTTGCAGCGGCACCCGCACCTCCGGCCCGGCCCCGCTCCGCCAGATCGAGAACAGCGGAGGCAGCGCGAGCCACGGCGCGATCCACGCGAGCTCGTCGACATGCGCGCGGATGGTCCGGGTGAGGGAGGCGGTCCACCACCCGAGCTCCGTGTCCGGAGGGGCCGCCGCTTCCAGCGCGGTGGCGGCCGGGAGCAGATCGGCGAGCCGCCGGGCCCGCGCCGCCAGCCCGCCCTGTCCACTCTCGTCGAGCCCGCGCAGAAGACCGCGCAGGCCGTCGAGGAACGGATCGGCTCCCAGCGTGCCGCGGGTGGCCGCGGCCAGCACCAGGCCAGCCCGCCCGCCACGCCGCTCCGGCCCGTGACGGGCGATCTCCTGCAAGGTCTCGAGGGTGTCGCGCAAGCCGTCGAACGGCCGCCGACCCGACGCCAGCAGTGGCTCGGTGCGGAGGCCCTCGAGCCCGCTGCGCAGCACCAGCAGGTGCCCGACCAGGTTCCCGCTGTCGACGGTCGAGATGTACCGGGGCGCAAGCGGCAGCAAGGTCCGGGTGTCGTACCAGTTGAGAAAGTGGCCCTTGTAGCGCTGCAGCCGGCCGAGCGTGGTGAACGTCAGGCGCGTGCGCTCGAGCAGGCCGCCGACCGGCAGGTAACCGAAATCCATCGCCGCCAGGTTGGACAGCAAGGCCATCCCGATGTTGGTGGGGCTGGTCCGCGACGCGATCACCATCCGTGGCAGGCGGTGCTGGGTCGCGCCCGCCTGCACCGAGGTCTCCCCGGACGATCCCTCCTGGACGTTGTCCGGGGGCAGCCAGTTGTCCTCCGCGGTCACGAAGGTCTCGAAGAAGCGCCAGGTCTTGCGGGTCGCCACCCGCAGAAACTTCCGCTGCCGCTGCGACAGGCGCGGCGGCGCGTGAGCGAGGGGGCGGCTCAGCCACCACCCGAGGAAAGGCGACGCCAGCCAGGCGCCGAGGAAAGGCGCGGCCGCGCCCACCGTGATCGGGCCGACCCGCGCGAACGCCAGCAGGCCCCCCACGCCGACCGCCACCAGAGGGGCGGCGCCCATGCCCATCACCAGCGCCCCCAGCCGGGTCCCTTGCTGCCGATGCGCTTCGCTGGCGGTGGTCCACTGGAGCAGGTGCCTGCGCGTCACCAGCAGCCGCACCGCCGTGCGCGCGATCGCGTCGAAGCTCACGGTGGCCTCGAAGGCCACAAAGCCGAGCGCAAAGGCCAGGCGCGCCGCCTGGATCCCGAGGTCGCCGCCCACCAGGTTGAGGTGCAAGCGCCAGGGGACGTCCTCGCGCTTGCGCAGAAAGTCCGTCACCACCGTCAGCAGCGGCACGGACCCGAACACGCCCACCAGGAACAGGCCCGGGGCCATGGCGTGGCCGGGCGGCAGCCACAACCAGCCCATCAGCAACCCGGCGACCGCGGCCAGGGGCACGAGGCTCCTCCGGAGGTTGTCGAAGACCTTCCACCAGGACAGGGCGCTCATCGAGCCAGGCAAGGGATGCAGGAACCTCGGCAGCAGCCAGCTGGCGATCTGCCAGTCGCCCCGCATCCATCGGTGACGCCGGCTGACGTCCACCGGGTACTGGTAGGGGGCCGATTCGAAGAGCTCGACGTCGCTCAGCAACCCGGCCCGCGCGAAGGCCCCCTCGAGCAGGTCGTGGCTGAGCACGGTGTTGTCCGGGAAGTCGCCGCAGGTCCGCACGAAGGCGTCCACGTCGTAGATCCCCTTGCCCACGAACGAGCCTTCTCGGAAGGCGTCCTGATAGACGTCGGACACCACCCGCGTGTACGGATCGAGCCCCGGCTCCCCGGCGAAGAGGCGCGCGAACCAGGAGAGATCGGCGCTCGGCAGACTGACGCTGACCCGGGGCTGCAGGATCCCGTACCCCGCGATGATTCGACCTCGGGCCTGGCTCAGCACCGGTCGGTTGAGAGGGTGCGCCATGGCGCCCACCATCTCGCGGGCGCTGTCCCGGGGAAGGTGGGTGTCGGTGTCGAGGGTGATCACGTAGCGGGTGCCGGCCAGGCTCGCGGTCTCCCCGACGATCTCCTGAAAGGGTGTGCGGTCCCCGCCCCGCAGGTACGTGTTCAGCGCCGCCAGCTTCCCACGCTTGCGCTCGCGTCCCATCCACACGCCTTCGCGTTCGTTCCACAGCCGCGGACGATGAAAGAGAAAGAAGATGTCCTGGCGTTGGGGACCGAACTTGCGGTTGAGGGCCTCGATGCCGGCCCGGGCCTCGGCGATCAGATCGGCGTCGGTGGGGAGCGTCTCGCTCGGGGCGTCCACCAGGTCCGTCAGCAGCGCGAAGTGCAGGTTGTCGTCGCGGTTGGCGAGGTAACGGACCTCGAGCCCCTCGAGGAGATCCTTCAACCCCGGCGAGCTCGAGAGCATGGTCGGCACCACCACCAGGGTGCGGCTGTCGGCCGGAATGCCGGAATCGAAGTCGAGTCGAGGCAGCCTCCGCGCGGGCACCAGCAGGGTCACGAGCCAGTTCGTCAGCGCCACGCCGAGCTGGGAGGCGGGCAACGCGAGCAGCACGAGACCAAACGCCGCCAGGAGCCCGAGGATGATCTCGCGCGGCCAGGTCGGCGGCAGCGGCGGGAGCGACGGGAGCGACGGGAGCGGCGGGAGGTGCAGCGAGACCGACAGCGGGGCGGCGCGGCCCACGACCACCCCCGCCTGGAACAGGATCCCCACCATGGCAACCCCGGTGAAGGCGGCGACGCTCGACAGGTACCAGAACAACGCCCAGCGTGCAGCCAGGCGGCGCGCGCCGTCCGCCACCGACCAGGGCATCCTCACGCGGCGCTCGAGCGCCCGTCGTCCGCGGTCGAGCAGGTAGTAGCCCACGTGGGTGTGGGCCTGGGTGGCCCGGGCCACGGCCTCGCTCGCCGTGCTCGCCTCGCCGGCATCGCCCGCCTCCTTGGCCAGCGCGACCGCCTGTCTCGCCACCTCCAGCTGGTCGCGCCGGCCGCGCGTGGCGATGTCCTCGACCGCGTGGCGGTACGCGTCCCGGGTCCCGAAGTCCATGGTGGCGTAGACCCCGGCGGGATCGGTGCGCAAGGTGTGCTCCACCTGGCTGTGCAGCTCGACGAAGTCGCGCCAGTCGTTGGCCCCGAGGAAGCGCAGGCTGGTGATGCAATTGCCGACCGAGATCTGTTCCGCCGCCTGGGCCTGGCCCTCGGCCAGGATCAGCTGTTGCGTGGTGACCCCATGCTCGGCCAGCCGGTGGTCGAGCCAGCTGTTGGCGAAGGTGAAGTGGGCACTCTGGCCTTGCAGATGGCGGGTGAGCTCGCTCAGGAACGCCCCGGTGAGAGGCAGCTCGGCGCGGGCCATGTCCGCCAGGACCAGCACCAGATCGCTCGGGTTCATCTCCACCACTTCGACCATGCGTTCGGCCCAGTCGGCCGCCAGATCGCGCTCGTGACGTCCGAGGGCCACCCGGGCCGCAACCCGCCGCAGATTCTCGATCAGGGCCAGTCCCAGCATGATCGGGATGGCCCACAGCTCGCCGAGCTGGAGCGGGTGCTCGGGGGTATACGCGGCGACGAAGGCGTTCAAGCTGTCGGCGTCGACCCGACCATCCACGTGCGCGATGAGCTCGATGGCGAGCGCGTAGGCGCGGGGGTAGCCCGCCTCCGGCCCGTTCGAGAGCCGGGGCAGCTGACGGCCGTACGAGCGTGGCAGGTTGCGCCGCGTGAGCCGGATCTGGTCCTCGATGAGGTAGAAATTGTCGAGCAGCCATTCACCCGCGGGCGACACGCGTCGGTTGCGCGCCACCGCGGCAGCCACCACCCCGTGGGCGTCGGCGAGGACCCGGGCGTTCTCATCGAGGCGGGGAATCAGGCGGTCGGCGGCGGGCCCGTCCGCCAGGCGATGCAGGCTCGCCAGCTTGGCCGCGTGCCGCGCCAGCTGATCCACGCTGAACAGCTCGGCGCTCAACGGAGCCGGCTCGGCGGCAGTCCGGTGCGACGACGATCGAAGCTCGTTCAGCCACTCCATGGGTCCGTGGTGACACCCTCACAAGGAGCAGCCACATGGTGCTTCTTTGCTGCTTTTGGAGCAAATGGGGGCCCGCCCGAGCCCGGGGGTCATGGATTCTCGCGGGGTTGCCCTCGGGACCGATCGCGATCGCCGACCGCGGGTTGACAGCACGGCGTTCGTCATCCAAGAGAATCTCCGTCATGAGCCAAAGCCAACCCGCCGAGCGTCTCGAGTTCCAGGCCGAGGTCAAGCAGCTGCTCGATCTCATGGTGCATTCGCTTTACTCCAACAAGGAGATCTTCCTGCGCGAGCTGGTCTCGAACGCCTCGGACGCGCTCGACAAGCTGCGCTTCGAGCGGCTGACCAGACCCGAGCTCGGTGGCGGAGGGGAGCTGTCCATCCGCCTCGAGACCGACCGGCCGGGTCGGACGCTGTCGGTGGCGGACAACGGCATCGGGATGACCCGCGCCGAGGTCATCCGCAACATCGGGACCATCGCGAAGTCCGGGACCAAGGAGTTCCTGTGGGCGATCAAGCAGGCCCAGGGCAAGGAGCTCCCGCCCGAGCTGATCGGACAGTTCGGGGTGGGCTTCTATTCGGCCTTCATGGTGGCCGACAAGGTCACGCTGGTCACCCGGCGGGCCGGCGAGGAGGAGAGCACCGCCTGGGAGTCGGTGGGAGACGGGACCTACAGCATCGGCCCGGGCGAGCGCGACCAGCCTGGCACCACCATCACCCTGCACCTCAAGCCCATCGACGAGGAGCAGGGGCTGCGCGATTTCACCAGCGACACCGTCCTCCGCGACATCGTCAAGCGCTACTCGGACTTCGTGGCCTATCCGATCCGCATGAAGATCTGGCGCAAGAATGAGCAGGGCTCGTCGGAGGCCCAGGTCTTCGAGGACGCCACGCTGAACTCGATGAAGGCCATCTGGGATCGTCCGAAGGGCGAGGTCACCGAGGCCGAGTATCACGAGTTCTACCGGCACCTGTCCCACGACTGGAACCCTCCCCTGCGGACCATCCCGGTGAAGATGGAGGGGGCGTTCGAGGCCTACGCGCTGCTGTACGTCCCGGCCAAGGCCCCCCTCGATCTGTACAGCCCCGAGATGAAGCGTGGGCTGCAGCTCTACGTGAAGCGCGTGTTCGTGATGGACGAGTGCCGCGACCTGATGCCCGCCTACCTGCGGTTCATCAAGGGCGTGGTGGACGCGCACGATCTGTCCTTGAACGTCTCGCGGGAGATCTTGCAGAAGGACCGGCAGATCCAGCTCATCCGCAAGCAACTGGTCAAGAAGGTGCTCGCCACCCTCGACGAGATGAAGCGGGACGCCCCCCTGGAGTACGCCGCCCTGTGGGAGGAGGTGGGCCCGGTGTTGAAGGAGGGATTGCTGGGCGGAGAGGCGCAGGACGCCGACAAGCTGATGGAGCTGGTCCTCGCGCCGTCGACCGCCGACTCCGCCACCGCCGCGACCACCTCGCTCGAGGCCTACGTCGGCCGGATGAAGGAGGGGCAAGAGGCGATCTACTTCCTCACCGGGGCGTCGAAGGAAGCCATCGCCAAGTCGCCGCTGCTGGAGTCCTTCGTCGCCAAGGGCTACGAGGTGCTGCTCTTCTCCGATCCGGTGGACGAGCTGTGGCTGGAGCGAGCGCCGAAGTACAAGGACAAGCCCCTGCAGTCGATCGGCCGGGGCGAGATCAAGCTCGGCAGCGAGCAGGAGCGCAAGAAGGAGACCGAGGCGCTGGAGGAGAAGCAGCGGGAGTACGGGGATCTCCTGACCTGTTTCCGGGTGCTGCTGGAGGACGAGATCAAGGAGGTGCGGCTGTCGAGCCGGCTGACCTCCTCGCCGGTCTGCCTGGTGAGCGACGACGACGACATGACGCCGCGGATGCAGAAGCTGATGGAGCAGCTCGGCCAGAAGACCGGCAAGGTGAAGCGGATCCTGGAGCTGAACCCGGATCACCCCCTCGTGACCAAGCTGCACCAGGTGTTCGCGGCGGACAACAAGGACGCCCGCCTCGGGCTCTACGCGAAGCTCCTGCTCGGTCAGGCGCACCTGGCGGAATCGGGCCAGCTCCCGGATCCCGCGGCCTTCAGCCAGGTCCTGGCCGAGGTGATGGGTCGGGCGCTGTAGGACCGGGCTGCAGCGACCAGACCGGGCACGTCCACGGCCACGATCAGGGATTCGGCCACCATCACGACCACGGCAACGGCCACGATCACGGGGTTGACGGCTCGTCCGCTCAGTCGCCTTCGATCTTCAGCATCGTGACCCCGTGCGAGGGGACCTGGGTCGCGGTGAACTGACCCGCGAAGCTGCCGAGATCCTGCCTGGCCCACAGATCCCGGACCCGCGCGCTGCCCGCGGTCAGACCCAGGCTGGCCCAGGTGACCGTGATGTCGGCGGGGGCGGCGGTGCGGTTCAGGAGCGCCACGGCGTAGGTCGCGTTGCCCGACAGCGGCCTGGCCCAGATCTCGAGCGACGTGCCGGGGCCGACCGGCTGACCCTGCACCCCGAGCGCGTCCTGATCGACCGCGATGATCTCCGGGTTGGTCAGGATCTCGAGCGTCGCCGGGGTCATGCTCCGCAGGTCGTTTCCCGCGATGAGCGGGGCCGCCATGATCGCCCACAGGCTGAAGTGGGCGCGGTACTCGACATCGCTCATCCCTCCGTTGCCGACCTCCAGCATGTCGGGATCGTTCCAGTGACCGGGCCCCGCATAGACCGCCAGTCCCGGCGCCGGGTAGGCGGCCTCGGGCAACGTGGCGTCGCAGACCACACATTTCCCGGCCGACGCCGCCGGACAGGTCGTGCAGCTCTGGTAGCGGGTCGTGTCGCCCCCGTTGCGGTCGAGGAGCGACATGACGCTGGTCCAGTTGTCCTCGATGTCCGTGGTCGTGCGCCACAGGTGCGCCACCGCGGGCTCCCAGGGGAAGAACCACCAGGCCGAGATGCTGAAGACGATCGGGCGGCCGGTGGCCACCAGCGCCTGGCCCATCGCCCGGTAGTCTTGCTCGGCGCCGGCGCTGGTCGGCGCCGGGTTGCAGTTGTCGTACTTCAGATAGTCCACGCCCCAGGCCGAGTAGGTGTTCGCGTCCACGACCTCGTGCCCGAACGACCCTGGGCGGCCCCCGCAGGTCGAGATCCCGCGATCCGAGTACAGGCCGAACTTCAGACCCTTGGCGTGAACGTAGTCCGCGAGGGCCTTCATGTCGGGAAAACGCGCCGGATCGGAGACGATGACGCCGTCGGGGCCGCGGCTCGACTGCCAGGTGTCGTCGATGATCACGTATGTGTACCCCGCCGCCGACATTCCGGTCGTCACGAGGGCATCCGCGATCTGGCGGACGATGGAGTCGCTGACCCCGCCCTGGAACTTGTTCCAGCTGTTCCAGCCCATGGGAGGCGTGAGCGCGACCGACGGGAGCCCGCGGCCGGACGTACCACCGGCCCCCGCCACGCTCGCGCTCCCGCCGGTACCGCCCGGATGGGCATACTCGGGAGCCTTCGCGCACCCCGTTCCCCCCGACGCCGCCGCCGCGGCGGTCGCCACCCCGAGGGCCCATCGCCAAGCCGCATGGATACGCATCGCGCCCACATTAACCCTCCCGGCCCGATGCCTCCAGCCCCTCCGGGAGAATTCAGGGCCTGGACCAGGAATTCTTTTCCTGCACCGTCCCATGGCGAAAAACGGTCGGGACCAGGCCCATCGGGGGCGGCCTTGCTCCGGAGGGCTCCCGGGCAATTTCCGACCTTTCCGAACAAATCGCGGCACCCAGGCGACGGTCACAAGCACGCAAAGCAATGTTCCTGCCATTCGCCTTACCACCCTGGACGAGCGACCCACCACGGATCAAGTTGGTATTCAAGATTACAAACTTCAGCCATGTATTTTCAGCCCTCCCCGCCGAAACACTTTGAAGGTCGAGGGTGCGTCGCCCCCTCTCCGCAATGTCGCAACCCATGGACCGCTTTGAACTTACCCTGCTACTCCATTGCCACAGGGCCATTGGCCTTCCATGCCTGACTCCGGAGGACGCGTTATGCGCAGATTCGTGCCATATCTGAGGTCGACTTGTACCGTGCTGGCCCTGACCTTGGCCGCCGGGTGCACCGGCCAGCTCGGTCCGGGAAATCCGTCCACGCCGGCCGGAACCGGGACTGGAACCGGAAATGGCACCGTCAGTGGAAACGGGACCACGACGGGATCGGGAAACACCACCAGCGGTGGCGCCACGACCGGTGGAACCGGCTCTGGTAGCTCTGGGAGTGGGAGCTCCCAGGCAGGCGGCGCCGGAAATGGCTCGACGCCGGGCGGGACCGTGAACACCCCCGGTGGCACTGGTACGACGGCGGCCGCCACCGATACGAACGCGGCGGGCATTCGCCCCCTCCGGCTCATGACCCGGCGCCAGTACCTGAACACCGTGCGCGATCTGCTCGCCGACACGACGACCGTGACCGCCGACGAGCTGCCGGATGACGCCACCGATCCCGCGGCCGCCTACACGTTCCACACCACCTCGGACGTCGCGACCCTGGATGCGACCAACTACCGCTCGGCGGCCGAGACCTTGGCGGCCGCCGCGGTGCCGCGCATGAACACGCTGCTCCCCTGCGCGTCGACGGCCACGACCACCAACGACACGGCGTGCTTGACCACCTTCATGACCACCCTCGCCCAGAAGGTCTACCGCCGTCCGCTGTCGGCCACCGACAAGACCAAGCTGATGAGCCTCTACGCCATCGCCAAGGGCGCGGCGCCCGCGGGGCTCGGCCTCAACTTCAGCGCGTCGATTGGTTTTCTCCTCGAGGCCATGCTGCAGTCGAGCGAGTTCCTGTATCACTGGGAGGTCGATTCCACCAAGGCGGATCTCGATCCGGCGGCCACGGCGGACGGTCTGAACGTCGTGCAGCTCGGGAACTACGAGATCGCCAACCGCCTCTCCTACTTCCTCTGGGGCACCATGCCGGATCAGACGCTGTTCGACCTGGCCGCGCAGGGACAGCTGAAGGATCCGACGGTGGTCCAGACGCAGGTGCGCCGGATGATCCAGGACACCAACCAGGCCGGCGCGACCTTCAGCGACTTCTTCGTCGACTGGCTCGACCTCGATACGCTGCCCGATGCGGCCAAGGACCCCACGATCTACAGCCAGTTCACCCCTGCCCTGGCGGGCGAGATGGTCAGCGAGATTCAGAGCTTCGTGAGCGCGACCATGATGAGCGGCACGGGGAAGTTCTCCGACATCATGACGGGGACCAACTCCTTCGCCAACAAGGACCTGGCCGCGGTCTACGGGCTCCAGGGCATCACCGGCACGGCCCTGAAGCCGGTCATGCTCAACCCGGCGCAGCGCTCGGGGTTGTTCACCAGCGCCGCCTTCATGACCCTGACCGGAAACGCGGTCGGCTCGGATCCTCCACGACGGGGCAAGGTGGTGCTGAACAAGCTCCTCTGCCGGACGCTCCCACCACCTCCTCCGGTGGTTCCCGATCCGCAGCCCATCAGCCCGGGGGTCACCACCCGTCAGCGGTTCGAGCAACACTCCATGAACCCCTGCACGGGCGCCTGCCACCCGACGCTGGATCCGCTGGGGTTCGCCTTCGAGAACTACGACGGCCTCGGTCAGTACCGGACCACGGACAACGCGCTGCCGGTCAACGCCTCCGTCACGTTGACCTTGGACGGCGCCTCGCAGACGGTGACCGACGCCCGGGGGATGCTGGCCCTGTTCGCCGCCAGCAACGAGGTGCAGAGCTGCTTCACGACCCAGTGGTTCCGTTACGCCCTCGGGCGGCTGGAGTCGGATCAGGATGCGAGCTCGTTGGCGAGCGTCGGGAAGACCTTCAAGACCGCGACGGGTGATATCCGGGAGTTGGTGGTCGGTTTGGCGACCTCGAGGACCTTCCGCTACAGGACTCCAAGCGATGGAGAGGTGCTGCAATGATCGGGATTCGGACTTCGAAGACGCAGCTGCGGTTCTCCCGGCGTGCGTTGCTCAAGGGCATGGGCGTGGGCGGGGCGTTCCTGCCGCTCATCGACGCGGAACCTGCCCTCGGAGCCAACGCCGCCGGGTTCGTGAAGCGGGTGGTCACCATCACCTGGACCAACGGGATGCCGTCCACGAACTTCTGGCCCACCACCGACACCGATCCGACCTCGAGCACCGTGCTCGCCCCGCTCGCCTCGCTCGCCGCCAAGGTGTCGGTCATCGCCGCGGTCGACTGCAAGATCATGCTCGACCTGGGGCACAAGTACGACGGCCACTTCACGTTCCCGGTGCTGTGGACGGGGACCTACAAGAACACCGGCGGTCAGAGCTGCACCGCCAGCGGGCCGTCCCTCGATCAGGTGTATTCGGACTACGTCGCCACCACCACCAACCTCCCGATCCCGCTGCTCGCCATCTCGATGGTCGGTGGCAAGGGGACCAGCTTCCGGACCGGTGGGGTCGCGAACACCGCCAACACCGATCCCACGCGGCTCTTCTCCCAGTCCTTCACCGGCCTCGGGGCTGCGGCGGCTCCGGCCATGCCGAACACGCCGGCCGCGGCCGCGACGAACCCGCAGCTGCGGCGCAAGAGCGTCCTCGACTTCGTCAAGGACGATCTCCAGACCTTCACGGCCCGCCTCGGCACCGTCGACCAGGCCAAGGTCAACGCCCACCTGGATTCGGTCCGGCAGCTCGAGCTGCAACTGACCGCCTCGGCCAGCGCCGGGACGGGGAGCGCCCCGGGTGTCGCCACGGGCGCCGCCTGCAAGGCGACCTCTCCCACCTCCAGCACGGTCTTCGAGACCAAGATGAAGTCGTTCCTGGATCTCACCGCGATCGCGCTGCGCTGCGATCTGACGCGTGCGGTGTCGCTGGTCTGGGGCGCCGACGGAGGAAGCGGCCCAGGGTCGTGGCCGGCCCTCGGCATCGGTGACTACCACGGCCTCGCCCATCAGGGCGCGGGCGGCTACGCCAACAAGAGCAAGATCGACGCCTACTACTACTCCCAGGTGGCCTACCTGGCGCAGGCGCTCGACGGCACGATGGAGTCCGGGGGCACCGTGCTCGATCACAGCGTGATCGGCATGGCCAACGACATGGACGAGGGCGCGGAGCACTACGTGGGTCGGTTGCCCTTCGTGCTGGTCGGCAGCGCCGGAGGCGCCCTCAAGACCGGCAAGGTGGTCAGGCTCGGGGCCTGGGCTGGAAAGACGGGCACCTACTGGAAGCAGGACTCCGGCATAGCCCACAACACGTTGCTCGCGACCCTGGCTGGGGCGCTCGGGGTCACGGCCTCGGCGACCACCTTCGGGACCGGGTATCCCGGCAACATCCCCGACCTCCTCGCCTGAGACCACCCCGCCCTCGACCGAGCGCGCGGTCCTTGCTCCGCGCGTTCGGCTGGCGTCGTGTCCCCGGGGACAGGTAAGCTCGACTGGTCATGCCGTCCGATGCACAGTCGTCCGCTCCGCCGTCCGTCTTGCCGTTTCTGGTGATCGACGACTTCTTGCCACCGGACATCCAGAGACACATCTGGCTGTACTTTCAGGTCGAGAACTTCGCCCGGGTCGACGTGTCGAGCCCCACCGGACAGTGGGCGTGGCATGACGGCGCGGCGCTGCGCGGGCCCACGATCGGGTATCGAGCGAAGTGGCACGCCAAGTACCCGACGGGGACGGCGGTCGACGCCTTGATGGAGAACATCGTCCGCCAGGAGGAGCGATTCCGTCCGGTGCTCGGGAAGTACGACAGCGACTGGAACGACTTCTCCGCGTCGCCCGCGCTCTACCCGAGCGGCGCGGGGCTCAGCTGGCACCGCGACGCCGAGAACAACGCCGGGAGCTTCGTCTACTACGTCCATCCAGCCTGGAACGTCGAGTGGGGCGGTGAGCTGCTCCTCGGCGATCCGGCACAGATGGCGATCCCCGCCGCGCTCGGGCCCTTCTTCAACCCGGCGCCCCCCGATCTCAACGACGACGGTGCCTCGTGGCTGAACACCCACCTCGAGAACGAGCGCGCCAGCGAGACGCTCCTCGCCTCGGGCACGGGCGCGTTCGTCATGCCCAAGCCCAATCGACTGGTCGTCATCCGGGGCGGGCTCCCGCACAAGATCGCCAAGGTCACCCTGGTCGCGGGCGCCCACATGCGGGCCAGCATCACGGGATTCTTCAAGCGCACCGCGGGCAAGCCGACGCGCTGACCGGGTGCTGGTGCGCGCGTGCGGGTCTCGATCCTCGTCGGCCTCGGCTCCTCCTTCCTCCTGGTGATCGGCGCGGGCTCGAGCGCCGAGCCGGCCGCTCCACCCGGCCCCGCCCCCGCGGCTTCTTCCGCGCCCTCCGCCCCACCTCGGCTCGCGGCGTCGCTGGCCCCCACCCCGCCCATGGGATGGAACAGCTGGAACCGCTTCGGCTGCAACGTGGGCGAGAGGGTCGTCCTCGGGGCAGCGGACGCCCTGGTGAAGGCGGGCATGAAGGACGCCGGCTACCGCTACGTCGTCATCGACGACTGCTGGCAGGGCAAGCGAGACGCCGCCGGGGCCATCGTGGCGGATCCTGCGCGCTTCCCGTCCGGGATCCGCGCGCTCGCCGATGCGGTCCACGCCCGAGGGCTCGCGCTCGGGATCTACTCGGACGCCGGGACCCTGACCTGCGCGAAGCGACCCGGCTCGAAGGATCACGAGGTCGACGACGCCAGAGCCTACGCGGCGTGGGGGGTCGATTATCTGAAGTACGACTGGTGCAACACCGAGGGTCAGGACACGCGCGAGGCCTACGGGACCATGAGCCGTGCCCTGCGGGCCACCGGACGACCAATGATCCTGTCGATCTGCGAGTGGGGCAGCACCAAGCCCTGGCTCTGGGCCGCCGGGGTCGGGCAGCTGTGGCGGGCCACCGGCGACATCCAGGATTGCTGGGATTGCGGGACCAGCTGGGGAGGCATGGGCGTGGTTCACATCATCGATCTCATGGCGGAGCTGTATCCCTTCTCGGGGCCAGGCCACTGGAACGATCCGGACATGCTCGAGGTCGGCAACCACGGCCTCACGCTGGTGGAGAACCGGGCGCACTTCAGCTTCTGGGCGCTGTTCGCGGCCCCCCTGATGGCCGGCAACGATCTGCAGACCATGAGCGCCGACATTCGCGCGATCCTCACCAACCGGGAGGTGATCGCGGTCGATCAGGATCCGCTCGGCATCCAGGGCCGCAAGGTGCGCGACAACGGCCCGCACGAGGTGTGGATGAAGCCGCTCGCGGACGGGACGCGGGCCGTGATCCTCTTCAACCGAGGCACCGAGGAGAGCCCGATCACCGTCGAGTGGGAGGACATCGGCCTTCACCAGGGAGGCCGGGCCACCGTGCGCGATCTCTGGAAGGGGATCGATGTCGGGACCTTCCGCGGGCGCTACCAGGCGAGGGTGAGCCCGCACGGGGTGATCATGCTCAAGCTCACCGCCGATCCGACCGGCGCGCCCTGAATGCCGCGGGCGGCAAGGTCGAGGCAACGGGATTTGGGATGGGGCAACGGCTGGGGCGGCGGTGTCGACTCGGCGAAGCGCGCCACCTTCGACAGGGTCCCGGGCCGGCGAGATCCGCTAACCTAGCGGGCTGATCTGGTGAAGCCGAGCTTTGGAACCATGCGACCGCCGGCCCGGAGATCTGCGGTCGCGCACGCCGCGCTGCAGGCTGGCGGTGTCTGGATCCTGGCGTGGATCCTGGGAGTCTTCGTGCCTGGAGCGGCGTGGGGGAAGAAGAACGGAATTGCCGCGGCGGGGTGCGGGGGCTGCCACAGCGGAGGCCAGGCCCCCACGGTCATGTTGACGGCCACCCCCCCGAACCCGCCGGTGGGGCAACCGGTCACCGTGACCGTATCGATCTCTCCAGCCAACGGCAGCTGCGCCGGGTTCTACCTGACGACGGACGGGCCCAACAACGGGACGTTCCGCGCCACCGACGCCGGGACCGCGGTGCTGCCGGGCGGTGTGGGTCACACCATGCCTCGAACCGCGGCGGGCGCAGGTCCCATCACCTTCACGGCCGAATGGACCGCCAGCCAGGCCACCGGCGTGGAGTTCGCGGTGTTCGCGCTCGCGTGCAACGACGATGGCCGATCGACCGGCGACGGCGCCGGATCGGCAGAGCTGGCCTTCGTCAGCGGGTGCGCGGGCATGAGCTATTACATCGATCAGGACGGCGACGGTTACGGCACCACCGATCCCGGATATCCCGTGCGCAAGGACTGCGTGCCGGTCCTCGGGTACGCCACCGTCTCGGGCGACTGCAACGATTTCGTCGCGGACGTCCACCCCGGGGCGCCCGAGCTCTGCGATGGAAAGGACAACGACTGCAACGGACAGATCGACGATGGGGTCGTCTACTCCCTGTACTGCGAGGACAAGGACGGCGATGGCTACGGCGTCCTCGGTGGAGCGACCAAGATGGACTGCAAGCCGACCCCGGGGTTCGGGAGCTGCAGCGGGGACTGCAACGACAACGATCCCACGGTCTATCCCGGCGCCGTGGAGGTGTGCAACGGAAAAGACGACAACTGCAACGGACAGACCGACGAGGGCGTTCGCATGACCTGTGGGCTCGGCTGGTGCCGGCGTTACGCCCAGGGGTGCACGTCGATCTGTATGCCGGGGCCACCGATGGTCGAGACGTGCAACCTCTTCGACGACGACTGCGACGGTGTGATCGACAACGGGACCGACGAGCAACTTTGCGGGGCCTCCGGACTCACCTGCGTCGAGGGCGTGTGCGTCGCTCCGGGAGGGATGAGCGTCGTTGGCGCAGGCAGCAGCGGCAGCAACGGTGGCGTCGTCAGCCCGGACGGCCCTGGCGTGGGCGCTCCGGGAGGCGGGGCGAGACCGGCGGCGGCTCCGGGCGCGGGCGGCTGTTCGGTGGCCGCGCACGAGCTCGGCTCTCCTGCCACCAGCTGGTTGGGTCTCTTGGCGGCGGGCCTGATGCTCGGGGCCCGTCCAAGAAGCAGGCGCCCGAAACGGCCCTGAAGAAAGAGGGGCCCTCCCCTTCACTCCCGATCCGGGTGCTCAGGGACGCAGGAAGCACGAGAGCGGGTAGATGTTCAGCCGCTTGATCTCGTCGCGCGCGATACCCGCCACCACGTTGGCGCCCGCCGGGCTGAGGTGAGTGTTTCCACCCGAATAGTACGCGCCCACCGCGGATTCGCCCTTGGCGCTGAAGGCGGCCAGGCACTTGGCGGTCAGATCGATGACCGGAATGTTGTTGGTCATTCCGATGTTCCGGATGGTCGCCGGCAGGTTGACGCCGGGGTCGTTGATGAGCTGGGTGGGAGACATGGTCGTGGCGTTGGTCCAGTTGTTGCGCGGGATCGGGGTGGCGAGCACCGGGATGGCCCCGGCCGCCTTGGTCTCCTTGATGTACGTGTTGATGTTGGCCTCGTAGGCCGCCTGCGGGGTGTTCTTGTCGTTGTGGGCGAACTCGATGAGGACCACGTCACCGGGCTTGAGGAGCGGCTTCACCACCGGCCACATCTTCGGGTTGTCGTAGAAGCTGTAATAGGGCGCGTCGGTCCGACACGGGGTGGTGGCGGGTGAGCACTCCGACAGGGCGCCCGAGTTCCCGTAGTTCGCCACGGAGATCCCGGAGCCGAAGAACTGCGGCAGCCACTGCCCCCATCCGGCGAGATCGGGGCCCTCCTGATCGCACCCGGTCGAGTCGGTGATGATGTACATGACGACGTCGCTGGCGGCGGCGGGGGCGTAGGCGATGGAGTCGACCACGGGAGAGGTCCCCTTGAAGTAGACGTCGAGGCCATCGATCCCGTTCGATGCGCCCATCCAGTCGGGTTGGCCCTCTGGTGTGCGAACGTTGATCGACATGGAGTATCGGACCTTCTGCCCCGCGGTGGTGTCGACGGAGGCCAGCATCTCGCGCAGGTGCTCGGCCTGCACCTCGGTCTTCCCGGCGGCCGCGCCCCCCAGATAGAACGAGACGTCGTAGTTCCCGGGGGCTCCGCCGAAGTGGCAGGAGATCCCGGTCGCATCGCTCGTGCACTTGGCGCGGGTGGCCGCGTCCGGGGTGGGCCCCTCTGCAGCGGTCGGACAGACCCCGGGCATCGGCGGGGGCGCCGCGCCGCCGCTGGCGGACGAGGTCGCGCCGGCCCCACCAGCGCCGCCGCCTGGCGGGCTCCCGCCAGAGCCCACCGCCGGACCGTGGCCCCCGGTGCCGGGCTCAGGGACGGCGCCGCCCGACCCCGGTGCCCCGCCCGACCCGAGCGTTCCACCGGTGGACGAGACGGCAGCCCCGCCCGAGGCCACCGCGCCCGAGCCTCCCGAACCAGGTTCGGCTCCGCCCGAGCCGCCGGGCAGCTGACTGCTCCCGCCTCCCTGCGCTCCGGAGCTCGCCTTGCCGCTTCCACCCGACGAGCCACAGCCGACACCGAGCGAGAGGACGACGGTCAAGGCCAACGCGTGCTGCCGAGTACATGTCATGTGCATCGACCTTCCAGGGTGTGGAGAACGCGCCTGTGAATCCCGGGCAGCATCGCACCGCACCTCGGCCAAGTCCACGGAGCAGGGAGACAGGCGCGGCCGCCGTTGGGGGCCGCGGCCCCGCCGAGCCTACTGGCGCAGGTAGGGGGCGAGGGCGACGTTCTGGTCCTTGATGGCCTGCGCCACCAAGCTGGCGAGCTTCTCCGCCCCGGCGAGGTTGGTGTGGGTGGCGTCGCTCCCGTTGGCGTGGAACTTCAACGCGGCGGCCTGGGAGCCGAGCATGTTGTACCAGGCGGTGGAGAGGGACGTGAGGTCGATGTAGTCGACGCCCTTTGCCTTGGCGGCACCCTGGGCAGAGACGGCGTGCAGGCTGGCCTGGCTGCCGTCCATGTTCCCCTGGAACTGCACCCGGGCGGGCGGTGACACCAGCAGGGCCTTCACCTGGGCGGCCTGCGCATCGGCCACCATCTTCTCGAGGTTGGCCTGAACCGTGGCGTCCGGCGTCCCCTTGTCGTTGTGACCGAACTGGATGATCACCCAGTCGCCCGGGCTCCACTTGGCCTTGATGTTGTTCCAGTAGCCGAAGTTCGAGCTCGCGCCGCTGTTGGCGTAGTTCGCGATCCCGACCGGGGGCGCGAAGAATTCGGGCAGCATCTGACCCCAGCCCCCGAAGATGTTCCCGGTCTGATCACACCCGGTGGAGTCGCTCGCCATGTAGACCATGACCGGCTTGGTCGTGGCGGTGGCCAGCGCGTATCCGATCCCGGTCACCTGAGGATTGGTGCCGGAGAAGAAGATGTCGAGCCCGGGATATCCGGCCGGTCCTCCTCGGTGGTTGGGCTGACCCTCCATGTCGCGCACGTTGACCACGAACGCATAGTCGATGGTCTGACCGGCCGTGGTGGTCACGGTCTGGAGCAGCCCGCGGCTCGATTCCGTGCCGATATAGGTGTCGCCCGCCATCGGTCCGCCGATCCGGACGGTCACCAGGTAGTTGCCGGCCTCCATGGTGGCCAGCGCCGAGGGAGGGGGCGACTCGGTCGTCTCGTAGGTGCTCCCACCGAAGAGGCACTGCATGCACACCGGACCGGGACCTCCGCCCGGGCACAGCCCTGCGGTCAGGCCCACCTTGGTGCACTTGGCGACGTTGTCCGCTGTGGGCATGGGATATCCGTCGGGGATGCCCTTCGTCGCGGGCGGTGGGCCCACCACCACGGGACCGCCCGCGCCGGCGCCTCCACTCGGCACGCCCGAACCTCCGCCGGAAGGGGGGACCACCGCCCCGCTGCCGCCTGACGGGGTCTCGGGTGGCGTGGTGCTCCCTCCGGACGAGGACTCGACCGGCGCGCCGCCGGAGGAGGAGGTGGGCTGGGTGCTGCCTCCCGAGGAGGAGGAGGTCACCGGGATGGTGGAACCTCCGCTGGAGGTGCTGATGGACTGCGTGCCTCCGGTGCCGGAGGGACCGTCCGATGAGGACGGGCTGCAGGCGACCAGACCGAGCACGCTGATGCTGAGCATGGGGAACAACACGAGCAGGGACTGACGTTGAAGGGTGGGCATGACGGTCCTCTCCTTTGCTCTTCTCTCGGCGGGGCGCGCTTCCCCACGACCCGGGGTCCAAGGAATGTGGCTTTTAGCACAGGCGTGTGTGAGGAGAGCAACACGACGCCCCGAGCCAGGCCAAAATTGGGCCAAAATCGTGGCCTTTCCAGGGGCGTTCCGCCCGAGATCGCGCGCGCAAAGCGAGTCGCCACGCGAGGTTCGCATCGACGCAAACGCCGTTAGACAAGAACCCCATCGCATGAACCCTCGGGTGCATTCTCGTCTGGCGAGTGCCTCGGCCGCTGAGGGGGCGACCGCCTCCTCTCTCCCTCCTTTCTTCTCTTCTTCTATTTCTTCCGCCTGTTCCTGTTCTGTTTCTTCTCCTGCTGCTGTGTCCCCTCCCTGGGAGGTACGAGGCCTCGGCCTCGTCTGCCCGCGCCTCTTGGCCCTCATGGTTCCACGACCGCAGCCGCCGCCGTTCTCAGGCGCGGGACCGGAACCAGCCCGCGATGCTCCAGCGCTCGCGGGTCGCCTTCAGGGCCTCGTGGGGCGTCCCTTCGCTCATGAACAGCACCAGCGTCCCGCCCCGCGGGGCCAGCGTCAACCGGCGCCCGGCTTCGGCGTCGAGGAGCACCAGCTCTCCGCCGGCCCCGGCTGGCCATCCCGGGTTGAGGTACGCCACCGCCGACACGATCCGGGAGCGCGTGTGAAGGTGGCGATCGACGTGCACCCCGTAGGACGTGCCCGGCAGGTGATGGGCGTAGTGCGCCTCGAAGGCATCGAGCCCGAGGAAGA
>Ga0265318_10000248_pt1 | contig 46908 bp, 33 predicted proteins | sample 4821metaG_FD_192431 | JGI IMG/M metagenome (GOLD analysis project Ga0265318, IMG submission 192431) | Rhizosphere microbial communities from Carex aquatilis grown in University of Washington, Seatle, WA, United States - 4-8-21 metaG | ecosystem: Host-associated > Plants > Roots > Rhizosphere >... | reverse complement strand
GGCCAGCATCGCCAGGGCCACCAGCCACAGCACGCCCAGCACCAGCGCCCCGAGGACGAAGGGGGTCGCCACCCCGAACCGGAAGAGCAGGATCACCGTGAGGGCCACCCCCGCGAAGGCCAGCGCCGAGGCCAGCGGCCCGTCGCGGTTCATCGATACGGTGATGTCCGCCGTCAGCGGCGGGCCGCCCGCCACCCGCGCGTCGCGGCCGTCGACCGGCCGGGCCACCCGCGCCACCGCGCGCAAGGCGTCGACGAAGGCGCTGTTCCGCGGCCCGTCCCACAGGGCGGCCGTCGGCTTCGGGTACACCAGCACCACCCGACCGAGCGATCCGTCCATCTCGCGCAACCCTTTCAGCAGGGTCTCGGGGATCTGGTCGACGGTGATGGGGGGTGGCGTCTCGGGCCCGAGCAGCCGATCGATCTTGCCCCGCTGCTCGGGCGTCAGGCGGGCGCGGATGTTGGGCGTCAGCTTGTGGCGGATGGCGTCGATCTCGACCAGCCGGGCGGCGGCATCAGGCGGCAGGAAGTCGTCGGCGGTTCGAACCATCGCCACCATCTCCGACAGCGGCGGCCGGTCCATTGCCAGCTGCAGCGCGTGGGTGACCTGCCGGGCCCCCACCTGGCTGTCGGCCAGGATGGCGGTCGGGGTGAGGTACTGACCGAGCAAGGTATCCATCTTGGCGCCCCAGTACCCCTCACCCGTCTTCCAGGTGTCGGCGCGCCGGAGCCGCGACAGATCGTGCTCGAGTTGCCCCTCGCCGAACCCCCGCACCGTCACCAGCGCCCCGACCGTGAGCACCATGGCCGTGCCGACGATCCAGCGCGGGTACCGCGAGACCCAGGTCGACAGGTGCCGCATCAGGCCGTGCGCCAGCGCGGGAGCGGGAGCCGGCCCCGGACCCGCGCCCCCGACGCTGCCGTGGCCATTCGCCGGGTGATTCCCCCACCAGCGCGCGCCGATGGGCGCCGGCAACTCGGGCAGCCGGTCCAGCCAGCGCACGAGCGGGGGCGTCAAGGTCGAGGTTCCGAGCCAGCACAGGATCATCCCGATGCCCCCGATCACCCCGAACTGCTGGAACCCCCGGAACTGCATCGCGATCAACGACGCGTAGGCCACCCCGGCGGCCAGGGCCGCCGACAACGTCCCGGTCCGCGTCCCCCACAGCGCGATGGCCAGGGCGTCCTCCACGGTGCGATGCTGCCGTCGCTCGTCCACGTAGCGTCCGAGCTGGATGATCCCGAAGTTGATGCCGTTGCCGATGATGATCGACCCGAGGAAGGCCGTGTTCGAGTTGAGGTCGCGCACCCCGAGCAGGTTGGCGAGCGCGAACGCGCACAGGGTGGCGATCGCCAGCGGGGCGGTCAGCACCAGCGCCGCCGGCCACCACCTGAAGTAGAGCAGCAGCACCAGCACGACCGCCCCCATCACCAGCAGCGAAGACAGCGTCAGGTCGGCCACCAGCGCCGCGGTCTCCTCGGCCGAGATGGCCACGTCGCCGGTGTAGCCGACCCTCAGCCCCTGCGCATAGGCCCCGGGGCCCCCGAGCGCGCGCAGGTCCGCCTGCACCCGATCGATGAGCTCGGCCGACTCGGTCGAGCCGGTCGAGAAGCGACCGGCCTCGATGAGCAGGAGCGAGCTGCCGAGGCGGGCGTTCTCGAACCGGTCGCCATCGAGCCGGCTCGACGGGGCCCGCGCCTCGTAGCGCCGCTCGATGTCCGAGAAGTCGAGGGGGGGCGGACCCTCGCTGTCGTCGAGCAGGGTGCCGGTCTCGGTGGCGTATTCGTAGTGCAGGCGCGCCTCGATGCGCTCGCGGATGGTGCGCAGGTCCTCGACCCCGAGGAGCTGGGCGGCGTGCCCCTCGACGAAGGTGCGCTCGGCCGAGATCCCGAGCCGGAGGTTTCCGGCCACCCGCGCCGGGTACGCCCGCACCCGCGCCGCCAGATCGTCGAGGAGCCGCCGGCTCGCGGCCATGCGCGCGGGCGGCGCGTCTGGACCGGCGTCGACCATCACCCCGAGAAACTGCAGGCCCGGGATCCGCTTCCGCAGTTCCCCTATGGCGAGGACGCTCGGCGCGTTCCGGGGCAGGAGCTCCTCGATGTCGCTGCGCAGGTGGCGGTACAGGTGCACCGTACGCCAGCCCGCGACCACCGCGGTCAGCAAGGCGGCGATCCACAACGCACGTCCATGGCGCAGGGTGAAGGCCACGAAGCGGCGCGACAGATCGTCGGATGGGTCGGTCTCGGTCGTCACGGAGCGCGAACTATATCGGGCGAATCGGCGACGCGCCCAGACAGAAATATGGCGCCCATCTCGGTTCCGAGGACCGTCGATCCCCAAGATCGGCGCCAAGGTCCAGCGCGCCGTTCGGGCGGGCGCTCCGCGGCGGCCGTGGTCGTGATAAATTGACCGGCTCAAAATGTCTCGCTTTCTGCCCGAGCGTTCCGCGTTCGTCGAGCTCGCCCGCCAGGCCAGGGATCCTGTCGTTGGCGGCGACGCCGATGGGACCGGTTCCACGATCCCTGGCCCACTCCCCGGCGGCCGTCGGCTGGCCTTCGTGTACCGCGAGGTGCTGGCGGACACCGACACGCCGGTCTCCGCCTACGCCAAGCTGGGGCGAGGTCCGTATTCCTTCCTGCTCGAGAGCGTGGTGGGCGGCGAGAAATGGGCGGCCTACAGCTTCGTCGGCGTGCGACCGCGGGCGGTGATCCGCGCGTACGGCCGGCGGGTCGAGGTGCTGGTGCCCGATGGACAGGCCTTCCGGGTGACGGAGACCGCCGAGGTCGGCAACCCGGTGGACTTCGTGGGGGCCTACCTGGCCAGGCTCGCCCCGGTGATCCCCGAGGGTCTGCCGCGCTTCTTTGGCGGGGCGGTGGGATGGATCGGGTACGACGCCGTGCGCGGCTTCGAGGATCTCCCCAGCACCAAGCCGGATGTGCTCGGCTTGCCGGAGGTGTGTCTGGCGATCACCGACACGGTCGTGATCTTCGACAACCTGCGGGGAACCGTGAAGGTCGTGGCGGCGGCCGACGTGGGGGGCGACACGCAGGAGGGGACGGGTGGCAGCGGCCAGGGATGGATCGACCCCGGGCAGGCCTATGACCAGGCCTGCGCCCGCATCGACGCGATCCTCGATCGCCTGGCCCAGCCGATCGGTGCCCCTCTGCACGTGATCGATCCGAGTCCCCTGGCCCCGCGGACCAGGCCCAGTCCGTCCCTGTCATCGTCATCGTCATCGTCGTCGTTGCCGTCGTCATCGTCGTTCTCCGCGACCTTGCGCTCCGGCGTGACCCGCGAGGCCTTCGAGGCCAACGTCCGCCGCATCCAGGAGTACATCCTGGCCGGCGACGCGTTCCAGGTGGTGTACGCGCAGCGCTTCGAGCTCCCGCGGGGCGGCGTCGATCCCTTCGACGTGTACCGCGCCCTGCGGGTGACCAACCCATCGCCGTACATGTTTCATCTCGAGTTCCCCGAGGCGGTGGTGACCGGGGCCTCGCCCGAGGTGATGGTGCGGCTCGATCGCGGCGAGCTCGAGCTGCGGCCCATCGCCGGCACCAAGCCCCGCGGGGCCACCCGGCAGGAGGACGCCGCCCGCGAGGCGGAGCTGCGCGCCGATCCCAAGGAGCAGGCCGAGCACGTGATGCTGATCGATCTCGGCCGCAACGACGTGGGTCGGGTCTCCCTGCCGGGCAGCGTGCGGCTCACCGAGCGCATGGTGGTCGAGCGCTACTCCCACGTCATGCACCTCGTCTCGAACGTCCGCGGCACGCTCGATCCGCGGCTCGGACCGGCCGACGTGATCCGGGCGACCTTCCCGGCGGGCACGCTGAGCGGTGCGCCCAAGATCCGGGCGATGGAGATCATCGAGGAGGTGGAGCCGACCCGGCGGGGCATCTACGGCGGCGCGGTCGGGTACATCGGCTACGGCGGGAACCTGGACTTCGCGATCGCGATTCGCACCTTGGTCGCGCTCGGAGAGACCTTCTACATCCAGGCAGGGGCGGGGATCGTCGCCGCCAGCGTCCCCTCCGAGGAATACGACGAGTCCGTCAACAAGGCGCGCGCCGTGGTGTCCGCCATCGAGATGGCGAGCGCGCGAGGATGAAGCTCACGAGGATGAAACCCCCACGGATGGAATCCCTCCCATGATCCTGGTCATCGACAACTACGACTCGTTCACCTACAACCTCGTGCAGTATCTCGGCGAGCTCGGGCAGGACGTGCGCGTGGTCCGCAACGACGAGATCCCGGTGGCGGAGATCGCGCGCCTCGCGCCCTCGCACATCGTGGTCTCGCCGGGGCCCTGCACCCCGAACGAGGCGGGCATCAGCCTCGAGACCATCCGGACCTACGCGGGCAGGATACCCATCCTCGGGGTGTGCCTCGGCCACCAGTCGATCGGGCAGGCCTTCGGCGGCAAGGTGGTGCGGGCGCGCCAGGTGATGCACGGCAAGACCTCCCGCATCCGACACGACAACCGCGGGGTCTTCGCGGGCCTCGAGAACCCCTTCGAGGCCACCCGCTACCATTCCCTGGTGGTCGAGCGGCGGTCGCTGCCGGACTGCCTGGAGATCTCCGCCGAGGTCGCGCGAGAGATCGCGCCCGTGGGCCCCGGGCGGGACACGAAGAAGGTCGACGGCGAGGCCGGGACCGAGGCCGAGGTCGAGGTCGAGGTCGAGGTCGAGATCATGGGCCTCCGCCACAAGACCCTCGCGGTGGAGGGCGTGCAGTTCCACCCCGAGTCGTTCTTGACCCTGGTGGGAAAAGATCTGCTGCGAAACTTCCTCGGGTTCACGGCGGGGCGCGCATCGTGACCGCCACGGTGCCCCGGGCGACCGGCGCGTCGTCGGGCATGCCTTCCTCCCCCTTCGGGATCCGCGAGGCGATCGCCCGGGTCTGCGACCGGGTGGATCTCACGCCCGACGAGATGGCGGCCGCGGTGGGTGAGATCATGGAGGATCGGGCCACCCCGGCGCAGATCGGGGGCCTGCTCACCGCGCTGCGCCTCAAGGGCGAGACGGTGGCCGAGGTGGTGGGGGCGGCGCGCGCCATGCGCGCCCGCATGACCCCGGTGGTCTTTCCTTCCCCCGTGCTGGTCGACACCTGCGGGACCGGCGGGGATGGCTCGGGCTCCGTCAACGTCTCCACCCTGGCGGCGCTCATCGTGGCCGGTTGCGGGGTCAAGGTCGCCAAGCACGGGAACCGCGCCCTGTCGTCCAGGACCGGATCGCACGACGTGCTCGAGGCGCTGGGGCTCGATCCCATGCCGAGCCCGGCCCTGGCGGCGCGCTGCCTCGACGAGGTCGGGATCGCGTTCCTGTTCGCGCCCTTCTTTCACGCGTCGACCAAGGCCGCGGCCGGACCGCGCCGCGAACTCGGCGTCCGCACGGTGTTCAACCTGCTCGGTCCACTGACCAACCCGGCGGGCGCGCGCTTCGCCGTCAACGGCATCTTCGCCCGCGATCGCTGCGAGCTCCTGGCCCACGCGCATCAGGCCCTCGGCACCGAGCGGGCCATGGTCGTGCACGGCGCCGGCGGCTACGACGAGATCGTCCCCTCGGGGCCGACCTTCGTGGCCGAGCTGCGCGACGGGGCGGTGCGAACCTACGAGGTGGAGCCGCGCGACTTCGGCCTCGAGCCCACCGATCCAGGTGGGCTCAAGGGCGGGGACTCGGCGCTGAACGCCAGGATCTTGACCGCGGCGCTGCAGGGCGAAAGAGGGCCGGTGCGCAACGTCGGGCTCATGACGGCAGCCGCGGCGCTGTACGTGACCGGCCAGGCCCCCGACCTCGTGAGCGGAGCCGCGCGCGCCGCCCGCGCGGTGGACGAGGGCGCGGCCCTCGCGGTGCTCGAGCGCCTCCGCGTCCTGGCGCCCCTGCGATGATCCTCGACGACATCGTGGCCCGCACCCGACTCGATCTGGTCGAGCGCAAGGCCCATACGCCGCTCGAGAGGCTCGAGGCGGCGGTGCGCGATCTGCCGCCGGTGCGCAGCCTCTGGGAGGCGCTGCGCCGGCCCGGCCAGCCCGCACGGCTGACCGCCATCGCCGAGTTCAAGCGGCGCTCGCCGTCGGCCGGCTGGATCCGGCAGGACGCGGCGATCGACGCGGTGATCCCCGCCTACGTGGCGGCCGGGGCCGCCGGGCTCTCGGTGCTCACGGACGGGCCATTCTTCGGCGGGAGCCTGGCGGATCTGACGCGCGCGCGCGCGCTGCTCGGTGATGGGTCCGCGGATCGAGCCAGTCCCCCCGACAGGCGCCAAGCCGCTGCGCCGGGCGGGCGTCCCGCGGTGCTGCGCAAGGACTTCGTCGTCGATGCGTACCAGCTCGCCGAGGCGCGGGCCGCCGGGGCCGACGCGGTCCTGTTGATCGTCGCCGCGCTCGACGATCGGGCCCTGCGCGGCCTGTTCTCGGCCTGCGCGACCTTCGGGCTCGAGGCCCTGGTCGAGACCCACGACCGGCAGGAGGCGGCCCGGGCGGTCGATCTCGGCGCGACCATCGTCGGCGTCAACCACCGGGATCTGCGCACGTTCACCATGGACATGGATCTGGCCGTGCGCCTGCGCGCCGAGATCCCCCCGGGGTGCGTGATGGTGGCCGAGTCGGGGATTCGCCGCCCGGCGGACGCGCGGCGGATGGCCGAGGCGGGCATCGACGCCATCCTGGTCGGCGAGAGCCTGATGCGGGCGACCGATCCGGGGGCGGAGCTGCGGGCCCTGATCGAGCGGCCGGGAGGCGGCGCCGTCTGAGGGCGCGCGCCAGCCCCGATGTCCTTCGTGATCAAGATATGCGGCGTGACCACGCCCGCGGACGCCGAGGCCGTGGCGGCGGCCGGGGCCGACGCCGTCGGGCTCAACTTCTGGCCGGGCTCACGGCGGTTCGTGGGCCCGGACGCCAACCGCGAGCGCGTGGTGGCCGCCATCCCGCCCGGGGTCCTGAAGTTCGGGGTGTTCGTGAACGCCTCGGTCTCAGAGGTGCTGGCGCAGGCCCGGCGCTGGGGCCTCGATCGCATCCAGCTCCACGGCGACGAGGAGCCCAGGGACTTCGCCGCCGTGCCCGCCCGGCAGCTCGTGCGCGCCGTGCGCGTGCGCGATGCCGCCGCGCTCGCCGACGTGCACGCCTGGAGCGCCGACACGTTCCTGCTCGACGCCTTCGTCGACGGCTACGGGGGAGGCGGGGAGGTCGCCCCCTGGGCAGCGATCGCGGACTTCCTGGCGACGCAGCCCACCCGAGCCCCGCGCTTTCTGCTGGCCGGCGGCCTTCATCCCGGCAACGTCGCGGCGGCGATCGCCGCCACCCGCCCGGCGGGCGTCGACGTGGCGAGCGGGGTGGAGACCGCCCCGGGTCGCAAGGATCCCGAGCTCGTCGCGCGCTTCATCGCCGCCGCCCGCGCCGCCGCCGCTCGAATCATCCCATCCGAGTCCTGAGCTCGGTCACGACCCCCGCGCCGAGGGTCTCGGCCATGCGCGCGAGGATCTCCACCCGCAGGAGCGTGAGCTCGTGGCCGAGGGCCGCGCTCGACACGCTGACGAAGAGCGTTCCACCCCGGAACGCATCCGGCCGGGTCTCGGCGCGGAAGAGCGCCCCCGCCGCCTGGGCGTACGCATCGAACACCCGGTACTCGAGGGCGCGCCCGCTCCCTCCGAGCCGCGACAGCAGACCCGCCATCAGATCGCTCGTGCTCTCGGGCTCGGGCTGGTTGCGGCGCCGGCGCGGATTCATCTCGGCCGCAGCTTAGTACAGGTTCGCGATCATCTCCCCGTCCTCTTGCCCGCCGCCGTCCTCGTCGCCGTCCCGTCCCACGAACGGACGCGACGAACGAGTACGGAGACGAGTACGGGGCTTGAGGCCGCGCTCGAAGGGAACGGTCAGCACCGAGTTCGGTTATCATCCGACCATGGCTGAGGCGATATCCACCCCCGACGCACCGAAGGCCATCGGCCCCTACGCGCAGGCCGTCGCGGTTCCAGTCGCGGCCGCTGGTCGCCTGATCTTTTGCTCGGGACAGATCCCCCTCGATCCCGCCAGCGGCGAGGTGGTGGGCACCGACGATGTCCGCGCGCAGACCACCCAGGTGATGCGCAACCTCGGCGCGGTCTTGACGGCGGCCGGGGCGTCCCTGGCCCACGTCGTCAAGACGACGATCTACCTCGTCGACCTGCGGGACTTCGCCGTGGTGAACGACGTGTACGGAGGGTTCTTCGCGGCGGAGCCTCCGGCGCGCGCAACCGTGCAGGTCGCCGCGCTGCCGAGGGCGGTCCGCGTCGAGATCGACGCCATCGCGGTCGTCCCGTCGTGACCGCCGCGCGCGCGCCGCGGGACGGCGGGGTCTACGAGGCGACCTTGACCACGCGCCCGGAGCGAAGGCAGCGCGAGCACACGCGGACGTGGGTGTTGCTCCCGTCGACCTTGACGTGAACACGGCGCAGGTTCGGCCGCTGGATACTCTTGGTCTTGATGTTCGAATGGCTGACGTTGTTCGCCACTCGTCGCTGCTTGCCGCAGACTGCGCATTGGGCTGGCATAAATCCCTCCGAAAAGGCGGCAAGCTCTAGCACCGCGTGATGCCTTTCGCAAGCCATTTCCCCGCCTTGCTCCCGCGCCGTGCGGGCCGGACCCTCGCGCGTGCCCTCTCGAGGGACCGCGCGCGAGCCCCCTCCGGGCCGGGGCGGCTCGCCGCGCACCGCGCCGCCGGGGCGAGGGCGACGGCGCTGGTGACGGCGCTGGTGACGCTGACGTCGGGTGCCTGCGGGCGGTCGACCCTGGTGGGCCCGGCCGCGACCCACGATCTCACTGGAACGGTCGTCGACCCGGATGATCGGCCACTCGGCGGGGCGGCCCTCGAGCTCGGCAACGATCCGCCGGACGGGCGCATCCCGATGGCGACCGCCCGCACCGATGCGACCGGCGCGTTCCGGCTGCGGCGGATCCCCCCCGGCGCGTTCCGGCTGACCGCCAGCCGGCGGGGCGCCGTCACGGCCGCGTTGCACGTCGACGTCGGAGCCAGCGGCGACGCGCACGGGGCGCACCCCGTGCGCATGGTGCTGGTCCCGGCGGAGGCCCTGGCGGGCACCGTCGAGGATGCCGTCGGGGCGCCCGTCCCCCTGGCCCGGGTGCTGGTGCTCGCCGACTCCGGCGCCCAGGGGGCGGTGGTCCCCACCCGCGCGGCCGATGCGGGGGGCCACTTCCGCTTCGAAGGTCTCGCGGCGGGCGTCTACCGGCTGCTCATCGAGGCCCCCGGGCTCGGCACGTCGGTGGCGGCCCACGTCGCGGTCCCCGATGAATCGGTCCGGGTCGTTCTCCCCGGCGAGAGCCGCTTCATCCGGGGGCGGGTGGTGCACGACGGACGCCCGGTCCTCGGGGCGCGGGTGCTGCTCGCCGGCGAGACGCTGTCCGAGCCACGCCGGACCGAGACCGATGCCGAGGGCTTCTTCATCTTCGGCGGGCTCGGCCCGGGGGCGTACGCCTTGCGCGCCGACTCGGGAGGCCTCGTCTCGGTGGTGCTCACCAACGTCATTCTCGACCGGCTGGACCGCCGAACCGCCGACGTGGCCCTGGTGCTTGGCCCAGGGCTGTTCTTGCGCGGCCAGGTGCGCGACGATGCCGGGCAGCCAGTCGAGGGGGCCGAGGTGTCCCTCGACACCGTCCCGTCGTGGGGAATGGTAGAGATCGTTGCCGCCGATCGGCACGGGGCCTGGGCGACCAGCGCCTTGCCGGCGGGGCGCTATCAGCTCGAGGCGCGACGCCCGGGATACGTCTCCCGCCGGATGGCCACCGTCGAGCTCGGGATGGCCCCATCCGCGGCCGCCGTCGCGACGAGCAGCCCCTGGTCCTCGGTCACGCACGAGGTTCCCCTCGAGCTCGTGCGCACCGCCGAGCTCCACGGACGGGTGGTCGACGAGGCGGGCGCCCCGGTGTCGGGAGCGCGCGTCGAGCCGCAGCTGGCCGACCTCGAAGAGCTGGGCGTGATCTCGACGCCGCTTCCGCTGGCCGCCGAGGCGGCCGCCCTGCCGGTCGGGCTCGCGGCCCCGCGCGCGGCGAGCTCGGGCGGCCCGGGACCGCGCGGCGGCGCGACCTCGATCGGCGTCGGGAGCGTGGTCACGGGAGAGGACGGGACGTTTCGGCTGACCGGGCTTGGCCCTGGGCAGGTGCGGGTGGCGATCTCCCAGGTCGAGGCGACCCCGTTCCGGACGTTGCCGCTCGAGCTCGCTCCAGGGCAGCGGCGGGAGCTCGGGAACATCGCCTTGCACCGCGCGATTCGCCTCTCGGGGCGGGTGGTTGGTCCGGACGGATCACCGGTGGCGGGCGCGCGGGTCAGCGCCAGCCTGACGTCCACCCCGAGCGATGCGCCCGCGTCCACCGCCACCGCTCCCGCCACCGTCACCGTCACGGCCCCGGGGCTGCGCTCCGGGAGCGGGCTCGATTTCTTCACGGTCAGCGACGAGGCGGGACGCTTCTCGCTGCCTCTGCGCCGTGGTGCCTTCCGGGTGATCGCCTCGGCTCCGCGCCAGCCGGTCGCCGTCGCGCTGGTCGAGCTCGCGCCCGATCGCCCCCCACCGGCCCCCATCACGCTGCGCTTGCCTCACTGAGCGGTCATCCCATCCTCGGTCGTCGGGCCGACCGGGTGGCCCCGCCGCCGGCGCGACCGCGCGACCAGCACCAGGGCCACCGAGAGACCCAGGGATGGCGCGCCCGCAGCATCATCTTGTCGCTGTTGACGGCCCGGGTACGGCGCTCGGCGGGAGCCAGCTCCGCGCCTCGTGCCCGGATCGGCGGCGGCGCGACAGGCACACCCCGCGGGGTTCGCGGGCAGGGAATAGTCGTGGGGATCGCGGCCGAGCGCGTAGATGTCGCAGACGGCGGCGAAGTCGTCGGGCGAGAGCGTGCGCAGGCCGAGATCGCCCGGGGTGGAAGAGGGAAACATGGTGGCCGCCCGCACCGAGGCCGGAGCATCCCGACAGTTGACGGTCGGAGCGCCGGTGTCGTCGAGCGGCAGCGGGTCGGGAGCCTGGCCGAGATAGCACGGGTGATCGAGGCCGATGAAGTGTCCCATCTCGTGGGTGAGGGCGTTCTGGACGTCCTGCCCATGCGGGATCGAGACGACCGTGAGATCCCCCCACACGTCGTCGACCCCGTTGATCTCGATGTCGGCGTCCAGGATCTCGCCGGTCTTCTTCAGCGTGGTGAGGGTGGTCAGCGCGAGCGCGTTCGGATCGTAACAGGGCGTCGCTTGGGCTCCGCTCGTGGGGTCACAGCCCCAGACGTCCGTGCGCATGACCACCACGTTGCGCTGATCGTTTGCCGTCACCGCCGCCGTCACCGTGGCGTCGAGCGCGCGGGAAGCGTCGGCCACCGAGAAGTCGAGCTCGAGGTAGGAACACCCACCGAGCCCCGGGGCGCGGCGGTCCCACGCCGCCACCGCGGCCTGCATCGCCCCGCGCATCTGCTCGCGCGTCATGTTCTCGAGGTCCTGGGGATATCCCTCGATGCGCACCCGGCTTTGGAACCAGGCATAGGGCGCCCCGAGGCCGGTCTCGTAGCGCACGTAGCCCGCGGCCGAGCGCGACAGGCCGGTGGCGAGCAGCAGCACCGTGAGCGCGAGCAGCCTGGCCGCGCATCGCGCCATCGGCGGAACGGGGCCTCCGGCGGCGCGCGACACCCGTCTCATCGCTCGAGTGCCCCGGACTCAGGGCGCGGCGGCCGACATGAGTCGCAGCACCTCGGCCTTCATGACGTCGAGCGCGACCGGCGCCCGGGGACTGACCGGAGAAATCGCCGTCGCCGCCGGGGGAAGGGCGCTCACGGGGAGCCGGCTGCCCGCGGCGATCTGCTGGGTGGTGGTCGGCGGTCGCACCGGCGCGGTGGCGCGCGGCACCAGCTTGACCTCCCCCAGCGCCGGCGGCGCCACGGTCCAGCGCCTGGTCGTCGACTCGAAGGTCAGCGGATGCAACCCCTGCGACATCCCCACCACCTGCGCGTGCGTGGCCTGCCCGCGCAGGAAGACCAGGGAACGCGTCCCCGGGACGAAGCGGCTCATCCCCATCACCACCATGCTGATGTCGCCAACCGTCCCACCCGGCTGCACGATGGTGAGCGAGGTGGGTGCCTGTGCCGGTGTCGAGGTCGTGCCGCCGGAGCCGACGCCGCTCGGCGGCGAGGACTTCCACAGGTCGACCACCCCGAGCTCGATGGTCGAATAGATGCGTTCGTGCTTCGCGTCCCACTCGGAGCGCACCGACCTGACATCGACCACGGCGATGTGATCGGCCTGCTGGACCAGGTCAGGCAGCTCGAGGGCCACCATGATGGAGGCGCGGGCACGCCCGCCGCCCGGTCCGAGCGCGAGGCCAAGCCACACCGTCGCCACGCCCACAACCATCCCGAGGTTCCGCGCGCGGCGCCGGGTCACCACCCGGGCCCGGGCACGACCGTTGCTCCCAATCGGTGACGAGATCGACGGTGAAGGCATGGCTCTCCTCGGAGTATATCCCCCTTTCATCGGCAGGTGGTGGGTGGGCCTGAATCGCCGCCGGTTTCGACCTTTCGGATGTGACGGCCGGTGTCGTCGTTTGATTCACAGATCGGAGTTTTGTGGTAAAGACGGGCGCCATGACTTTTCTGGAGGCGGCGCTCGAGATCCTGAAGCGCGAAGGTAAGCCTCTGCATTTCAAGGAGCTCACCGAGCGTGCGATGACGAAGAAGCTGTTGACCTTCGTCGGACGCACCCCCGAGCTCTCCATGCAGACGCAGTTGACGGCAGCGATCAAGAAAGCTCCGGGGAATCCGTTCGTCCGGGTGAAGCCCGGGACGTTCGGGCTCCTGCGCTATCCCGAGATGCCTCCGGAAGAGCCGACCAAGGCCGAGCCCGTCGCGGCGCCGGCCGGAGGGACGGCCAGGTCGGGGGCGGGTGGCGAGAAGTCCACCAGCGACAAGTCCTCGAGTCGGGCCAGTGACCGGCGCAAGGAGGACAGGGACGGCAAGGACGACAAACAGAACAAGGAGAACAAGGACGCCAAGGACACGCGTGCGCCGGAGGCGGAAGGCGACGCCGAGCGCGGCCGTCGGCGACGGCGGCGTGGCGGACGCGGGGCGCGGGGAGCCACCGACGGTGAGGCCGATGCGGCCCCGGCGACGGCGCCCAAGACCGCGGGAGGCGTGGGCGCCTCCACCCGATCGTCTCGGTCGTCATCCTCCTCGGGCTCGGCCGAGACACATGGACGTCGCGGCGGAAGCGCGGGTGCCTCCAGCGGCACGGCGGGCTCGACCGCCGGTTCGACCTCGAGCGCCGCGGGCCGCGATGAGGAGCGGACCGAGGGCGTAGGGGGCGAGGCGCATGGGCAGGTGCGCACCCATTCTCGGGATCGCGAGCTTGCACGGGAGCGCGAGCAGGCGCGAGAGCAGGCGATGGAGACATCGCGGGCGGAGGGTCAGAGCGACCATCCCGACGAGCACATGGACGAGCCGTCGGTCGGTGGGCTTTCGGCCGAGGCACGGGCCGCCGCTCTGGCCGAGACGGGCGTCCTCGAAGGGGATCAGGACGACGACGGCGAGGACGGCGACAACGAGACCGACGATGAGGCCGGAGATGACGGCGGGCTCGACGCCGACGCCGACCAGGAGTCGGGGGACGCCTTCGGCGAGCCAGCCAGGCGCGAGCCCGGCAGGAACGCGTCGGCGGCCACGGGTGCCTTCGGAGGCCGTGGCGATGCCGAGGCGGTGGGCGCCGGCGAGGACGATGACGAGGACACCGAGAGCCAGACCGGTGTCGAGGGCCCTCCCGGCGGTACCGCATTCGGCGCGCGCCCTGGCGAGCGCGCGAGCAGCCCCGAGGGCGAGCTCGGCGCGGCGGAGGGCGAGGGCCCAGGCGAAGCCGGCGACGACGGTCCCGAAGGCGAGGGAGATGCCGCCCTGGGAGACGCCGGCGACGAATCCGCGCGCCGACGGCGGCGCCGGCGGCGTCGTCGTCGCGGGGGCAACGGCGAGGGACTTCCAGGCCAGCCAGGCCAGCTCGGTGAGGACCGCGCGACTGGCGGAGGCGGTGGCATCGGCGCGGGCGCGTTCGAGGGCGGTCCGTCCGGCGGCGGTCTGTCCGCAGACGCGAGCGACTCCCGAGGGCAAATCTCCGCCGGCGGCGGATCTTCGATGGGATTCTCCGGCTCGGGCTCGACCTCCTCGGGCTTCTCGCCGGCGGCCGGCTCGGCATCGACCACCGGCACCTCGGCGGCCCTCGAGGGCAGCGGAGCTCCCGCGGGCGGAGCGACCTCGGTCGGCGGCGCGGCGGGGGCGGGTGGGACCGACGCCAACGGACAGTCCTCGGTGCGCAAGATCCTGGCGCCGATCGATGCCGCCATCGAGGTCCTGCGCGGACAGCCGCCGGGCCGCGGGGTCCATGTTCGACAGATCGCCGACAGCGCCATTCGCAAGCGACTGATTCACGGCGAGCCCAACGAGGCCTGGCGGGTGGTGCGCACCGCGCTCGCGACCGAGGCCAAGCACCGCCTGCGCAATGGCATGCGACCGCGGGTTCGCTCGGCGGGCAGCGGGCTGTTCGCGCTCGCGCGTCGGCCGCCGGAGGCCGAGCTCGAGAAGGCCGAGCACGTGTTCGGCGAGGCCCGTCGCGCGCTCCGCGAGCGGACCATGGCGGCGCTCGAGAAACGCCTCGCCGAGTTGCCGCCCGGGGCGTTCGAGGCGCTGGCGCGGGTCCTCCTGCAGCGAGAGGGGTTCGGCCCCACGACCTTCGTCAAGCGGGTCGAAGGCACGATCTACGTCGAGGCCCTGCGCGGACGCGGGTCGCGGCCTTCCCGATGTCTCATCGCGCTGCGCTCGGGCGCCGCCTCGGCGGGGCGCCGGGCCATCGGCGAGCTGCGGGCCGGGATCCGGGCGCGCAACCAGGACGAAGGGGTGCTCATGCTCTGCGGGCGCCTGGCGGACGATGCCATCGCCGAGTGGAGGCAGCCTGGGCCGCCGCTCGAGATCGTGGACGGCGCCGCCCTGGCCGAGACCTGCGCCCGCCACGGGGTGGGCGTTCAGACCGCAACGGTGGTGGTGGACTTCGTGGACGGCGACTTCTTCGCCGAGCTCTCGGAAGGTTGAGCTGAGCTGAGCTGAGCCGAGCGGAGTGAGTCGAGTCGGTCTGGACGGGCGGATCCCGGCGGGCGCGTGGAGCTGGCTCGGGCGGGCGCCGTTCGCCGAGACGGCCGAGCTGCAAGAGCGCCTGCGCCGCGCGCAGCTCGCCGGAGCGGCCGGCGACACCCTGCTCGTGCTCGAGCACGATCCGGTGATCACGCTCGGGCGGGCGGCCGACCCCGCCCATGTGCTCGCGTCCGCCGACGAGCTGGCGCGCGACGGCATCGCGGTGGCGCGGGCGACCCGGGGCGGCGACGTGACCTACCACGGGCCGGGGCAGATCGTGGCCTACCCGGTGGTGCGGCTGCGGTCCGGGGTGCGGGCCCACGTGCGCGCGATGGCGGCGGCGATCCTCGATCTTCTGGGGGACTGGGGCATCGAGGGCCACTATCGCGACGACGCGCCAGGGGTGTGGGTCACGCGCGACGGGCGCCCGGCGAAGATCGCGGCCTTCGGCATCAACGTCCATCACCGGATCGCCGTGCACGGGCTGGCCTTCAATCTGTGTCCTCGCCTCGATCACTTCGCCCGCATCGTGCCCTGCGGTCTGACCGGGGTGGCCGTCACGTCGGTGGCCGAGCTCCTCTCGGAGCGCGGCGCCTCCGCCTGCGCCTCCGCTTCTGCCTCTGCCTTTGCCTCCACCTCCAGCTCTGCCTCTGTCTCTGCTTCTGCCTGTGGCTCCGTCTCCACCTCCGCCTCGACCTCCACCAGCCCGACAACCTCCACTGGATCGGCTGCCGACGAATGGCCGACGCCGTTCACCTCGGCCGAGCGGCTGGCGCGCGCGCTCGGCGAGCGACTCGGGATCGCGTTTCGACGCACGACCGACCCAACGGAATTGCTTTGCAAGACAACATCCCTAGAATGAATTGGGCGTGCATTCACAAGCTGGCCTGGCTCGAATCGTCGTGGCGTACAACCGAGACTTCGAGAACGCCGAGGCAGATCCCGAGAACCGAGCGCGCGAGGACGTCGAGAACGTCGCGACCCACCTGACGGCCCGGCTCGCAGCCCGCGGCTACGAGGCCATTCCGCTCGGGGTCTACGACGATCTCGCCGAGACCCTGGCCGAGATTCGTCACCTCGCGCCCGATGTGGTCTTCAACCTCTGCGAGTCGATCTCGGGCGACAGCCGCTTCGAGCCCCTCTTGCCGATGCTGCTCGAGAAGGAGGGGATCGCCTACACTGGCTCGCCGCCGCTCTCGCTGTCGATGGCGGTGCACAAGCCCAAGGCCAAGGAGATCCTGCGCGCGCGCGGCGTGCCCACGCCCGACTCCTTCGCCACCAGCCACGCCGACCCTCAGCCTGGCCCCCTGCGCTGGACCGAGCTGCCGTTTCCGCTGATCGTCAAGCCGGCCCGCGAGGATGCCTCGGTCGGGATCTACAAGGAGTCGGTGGTGCGCGACGCGACCGCGCTCGGCGCGCGCATCGCCCACGTGCTCTCCCAGTACCGCCAGCCGGCGCTGGTCGAGCAGTACATCGAAGGCCGCGAGGTCTACGCCTCGCTGCTCGCCGATTCCTCCGGCGAGCCCCAGGTCCTGCCGCTCTACGAGATCGATTTCTCGGGCCTGCCCCCGTCGCATCCGCGCATCGTCTCGTTCGAAGGCAAGTGGGTGGAGACCTCGCCCGAGTATGCGGGCACCAAGCCGGTGCGCTGTGAGCTGCCGGAGGACGTGCGGGCCCGGGTCGCGGCCACCGCCCGGGCCGCCTTCACCGCCCTCGAGCTGCGGGACTACGGTCGGGTGGACATGCGCCTCGGCAACGACGGGATACCCTACGTGATCGACGTCAACCCGAACTGCGATCTCTCTCACCAGGCGGGGGGCTTCGCCCGCGCGGCGCAGGCGGCCGGACTCACCTATGATGACTTGATCCTGCGAATCCTCCAACAGGCGCTAATACGAAAACATGATGCGGATACGATACCCCTCGCGATCCGATCGCGACGGCATCGCCGCCCTGATCCGGCGGGGACCGTTTCGACCGGAGGAGATCGCCTGCGCTCTCGAACTACTGGACGCAGCGGTTAGCCGCACCGACACCTACGAGGCCCTCCTCAGTGAGGATGCGGTCACGTCGACGCCGCTCGCCTACGCGTGCTTCGGCGCTACCCCCATGACCGAGGCGACCTTCGATCTCTACTGGATCGCCGTCGCGCCCGAGCACCAGGGCCGAGGCCTCGGCCGCGCGCTCCTCGCCCACCTCGAGGAGCAGCTCACCCGACGGGGCGCGCGCACCCTGCGCATCGAGACCTCGAGCCTCGAGGGCGCGGGCGGGGCGGCCCGCTTCTACGCCCGGCAAGGGTTTTCGGAGGTCGGCCGGATCGACGACTTCTACCGGATGGGCGATCACCTGCTCACCTTTGCCAAGCGCCTGGCCCCGGCATGAGTCCCCCTCGGCCGGTTCCGCGGTTCGGGGGCACGAGCACGGCGCTGCCCCTCGATGCTCGGATAATGGCCGTCCCGTTCCTGCCCGTTGTGTCCTTGACCGTTCTCACCTTGGTCGTCACGGGGGTCTTTGCCTGTCGCCGGGGTCGGTCGACCGGAGCCGAGGGATCGCCGCTCCCCCGTGCTCCCCTCGTCCTCGGCCACATCGAGGTGGTGGCCGCCCCCGAAGGCGACGGGCGGGTGGCGCTCGACACCGAGGCCCTCGCGCAGGTCATCGCGGCTCGCCTGCGTGCCTCCGGGCTCTTGCGCGCGTCGCCGCCCTCCGACGCGGCGGCGGGGCCCGAAGGGGTGGAGGGCGGCACCGCCGAGGTGCGGGTCTTCGCGCGCGTCACCGCCGAGGTGATCGAGGTGCCCCCGAAGGCCAAGGTCCGAGCGTCCGCGGCCCTGCAGCTCGACACCCGGCCGTCCGATGTCCCAGGGGCGCTCGCCGAGCAACTGGCGGGCTCGGGGGAGGGCGAGCTCGTCACGGCCGCGGCCCGGGCCGACCGCAGCGCCGCGGCCGAGCGCATCGCCGAGCGGACGGTGTCGGATCTGCTCGACGCCTACCTCGGGCGGGCCCGCCTCGAGATCGCCTCAGCCGACGAGCTGCACGCGCTCCTGGCCCGCGACAATCCGCTGCGGGAAGAGGCCATTCGACAGGTGGGGGTTCGCCAGCTCCGCAGCGAGACGCCGCGCCTGCTCGAGCTCCTGCGGGACGACAGCGAGGCGGTGCGCGACGCCGCCCTCGGCGCGCTGCTGGCGATGCGCGAGCCGCGCGCGGTCCATGCGTTGACGCAGTCCCGCTCGATGAAGGACCGGAGGGAGATGCGCAAGATCCTGGATGCGCTCGCCACCCTCGGTGGCGCCGAGGCCCTCGACTATCTTAGCTTCGTGGCGGAGGGGCATTCGGACGAGGAGATCCGCACCATGGCCGCGGAGGCGCGGGATCGCCTGATGCGCCACCTCGACGCCGGACGCTGAGGAAAGCCGAGCCCCCCCTTCCGATCTCGTCCGCTCGCCCCGCTTCGCGGAGGGGAGGGGACAGGAGAGGAGGGTTGGCTCGGGCTCACTGCTGCCAACCCAGCAAATGGATGTCGAATTTCGCTTTATTTCCGTTAGTATAGAAGGGTGGAAGTCGCCAATTCAGTTGGCAGGGCGCCGGCGGGGCGGGGCGGGCAGGCCCCCGATGCGGGGGCCGAGCGGATCATCGGGGCCTACCGTCTCGGGCCGCGCCTCGGCGCCGGCTCGGAAGGTGAGCTCTTCGCCGCCACCGCGCTCGGCGCCGGCCGGGTCGATCAGCCCGCCTTCGCGCTCAAGCTCTTTCATGCCCTCTCGGCCGCCACCGAGACCCGTGTGCGCCGGGAATACGAGCGCCTGAGCGGGCTCGATCACCCGGGCATCGTCAAGCCCGTCGATCTCGGACGCGCCGCCGACGGGCGCCTGTACCTGGTCACGGAGCTGGTGGAGGGCGCCTCCATCGCGGCGCTGGCGGAGCGGCGCGACCGCGATCGCGAGGAGGGGCAGCGGGAGGGGAAGCAAGAGGAGAAACAGGAGGCGGTGGACCACGGACCGACCGCGGCGGTGGAGGGGTTCGTGCGCGTGGCCCGCGACGTGACCGACGCGCTCGCGTACCTGCACGGGCGCGGCGTGATCCACGGCGATCTCTCGCCCGCCAACGTCCGGCTGACCCCCGCGACTGGAGCCCCCGGGGTCCTGCGCGCGGTCCTGGTGGACTTCGGCGCGCTTGGCGGAGGAGGGCTCGGGATCGGCCGGGGCAGCGCCAGCACCGGGGGGGCGAGCGGAACGCTCGGGTTCGCGGCGCCCGAGGCGCTGGTGGGCAGCGTCGGGCCTGCGAGCGATCTCTTCAGCCTCGGCGCGACCTTGTTCTTCGCCTGGACCGGCCAGGCCCCGTTCGGCGTCGGCGCTCCCTCGCTGCAGCGCTTGCTGTCGTCGTCGGCCACGGTGCCGCCGCTCGCCTCCCTGCGCGCGGGACTGCCGGCAGGCTGGGACAAGCTGCTCGGCGATCTGCTGGCGCGCGATCCCGGTCAGCGCCCGAGCTCGGCGCGCGTGGTCCTGAAGCGCATCGATGATCTCGCGACCGCGGCGCTCCGGCGGATCGACGAGTCGGCCGTCTTGCCACCGTTCCCCGCGGGCGATCCCCTGGCGGGGGCCTTCGTCGGGCGGCGGCGCGAGCGGACACGGATCGCCGATCTCGTCGATGCGCTCGAGGCTGGCGGCGCCGACCGCGAGCGCCCGGGAGCAGCGGGGGTGGGGGTGGCGGTGATCGCGGTGGCGGGCGCCGAAGGCATGGGCCGGCGCACCCTGATTCGCGCCGCCCTCCGCGAAGCCGCGCTCCGTCGCCTGTCCCGGCGCGGGGCCTCCCTCGAGATCTTCGAGGGGAGCGTCTCGGAGCTCGAGGCGTTCCTCGACGCGCGCCCGGAACCGCCCGAGCCCGCGCCAGCCGAACCCGCGGCGCGGTGGTCGTCGGTCGAGAGCTCCGATCCGGTTCGCGGCGAGGAGCGTCGCTTCGTGCGGATCGCCGATCGCCTGGATGCCCGGGTGGCCTCCTTGCCGCTCGCGGTGGTGCTCGATCCCGGCGCCGAGAGCTCGTCCCTCGCGCGCGTGCTGGCGGGCGGGCCGGCTTCGCGGCGCTGGCTGGTCGTGCTCCCCACCGTGGCGCCGCTCGGGGCCTTTGCCGGCCTCGATCTCGTGCTCGGCCCCCTCGGACTGCCCGATGCGCAGGCGCTGCTGACGCACGCCACCGACGGCGAGGCCCCGTCGGAGCTGGCCGAGCGGCTCCTCCGGCTCTCGGGTGGCTCCCCCGCCGTGCTGGCCGCGGTCGCCCGGCAATGGATCGTCGCGAGCCGCGCCGGGGATCTCCGGCTCCCTTCGGAGGCCGGGGCGGGGCTCGATGGCCTCCTCGCCCGTTCCTTCTCCGGGCTGCCGACGGACGTGCGGCAGACGGTGGCCCGCGTCTTCCTGTCGCAAGGAGACCTGGCAGGCGCCGCGGGCGACGTGGCGATCGCCGCGCTGGATGGCGCCCGCGCCGCGGGCTGGCTGGTCGACGGGGTCGAGCCGCCGCGGCTTCCGAGCAACGCCCACGCACGCGCGGTCGAGGCGGCGCTGGGGGAGCCCGATCTGCGCCCGCTCGCCCTCGACATCGTGGGGCGGGCGGCCGGCCAAACCGTGCCCGGCCGCAGCGACACCGAGAGCGCCCGCCGCGCCTCTTGCCTGAGGGCCCTCGGGCGGAGGGAGGAGGCGGCGCGCGCCTTCCGGCTGGCGGCGGCCTCGGCGGTGGCCGGGCAGAACCTGCACTCCGAGCGGGCCGTGGCCTGGCTCGAGGAGGCCCTGCAGCTCGACCCGGCCGAGCTCCCGGCGGACGCGTGCGCCTTCCTGGTTGCCGCGCTCGCCGTCCAGGGTCACACCGGGCGTGCGCTGGCGCGCCTGGATGCGACCCTCGCACGCGGCCAGCTCTCGGCCGACGACCGCCTGCGGTTGAGAGAGCGCAAGGCATGGTTGCTGGCGCGCGCCGGACAGCCCGCCGATGGGTTCGAGGAGCTGTCGCTGGCCTGGGCGGGCACGGCCGGGGATCCCGCGATCACGTCGGCGACCGCGCGCCTGGTCCGGGCCAGGCTCGCGCGTCTGCTGCTCGGGCTCGGGCGCTTCGATGAGGCGAGCCGCCTCGCCACCGAGACGCTCGAAGCCGAATTCGGCGCCGAATCCGGCTCCGATCTCGGCTCCGCCCGCGACCGCCCGGGCCTGGCGCTGGAGACGCTCGGAGAGACGTTGATCCTGGCCGAGGCGTATGCCGGAAACCTCGCGGCCGCGCGAACGCGGCACCGCCAGTTTTGCGCCGAGCACACTGGCTTTCCCGCTGCCCGCGCCGCTTACCTCGGCGCCTTCATCGAGCACCTCGCCGGGGCGCTCGACGAGGCCATCGCCCGTTACCGCCTGGCGCTGGCGCTCTCCGAGCGGCTCGACGATCCACACACCCGGGCGGCCATCGCGCTCAACCTCGGTGCGCTCGCCGCCGAGGCGGGACGCTACGAGGAGGCCCTCGCCACCCAGGATCGCGCGATCCGCGAGCTCGGCCGGCTCGGCGCGACGCTCGAGCTCGCGACCGCGCTCTTCAACGCGGCCATGCTGCTCGTCGAGCTCGGGGATCTGCCGGCGGCCGAACGCATGCTCGAACGCCTGCGCCACGCGTCCGGCGCGCGCCTGCTGTCGTCGACCGCCGCCTCGGTGGCCTACGTCGAGGCGGAGCTGGCCGCTCGCCGCGGCGATCCGGAGGTGGCGCTGCGGGCCTTCGCGCGCGTCGCGGAGATCCCCGGCGCGGGGCCCCAGCTCGGCCGGGCCGCGCGCCTCGCCTACGCCGAGCAACTCGCCCGGCATCAGCGGCTCGCGGAGGCCTGGGAGCAGCTCGACGCGCTCCAGCCCGCCGGCGCGCCTCCGGCGGTACCGGGGCTCGACACGGCCGATCTCGAGCTCGCCTGCGCGCGGGTGTCGCTCGCGGGGCCCGCGGCCGAGGTCGATCTCGCCGCCGGGCTGACGTCGGTCGCCCGGCTCGAGAGGTGCGCCGAGCTGGCCGAGCGCTCGGGCCGCAAACCCCTCGCGTGGCGACTCGCTCTATCGGCCGCCCGGCTGCTTCACAGGGCGGGACACACCGCGCGGGCCCAACCCCTGCTGGCGCGCGCCCGCGGCTCTTTCGAGGAGGTTCGCATGTCGGTTCCGGCAGATCATCGGGCTGGCTTCGAGAGCGACCGCGATGCGCATTTTCTGATCGAGCTCGGCAGGGCCGCGCGGGCGGCCTCCCCGGGGCCGGCCGGAGCGCCCGCCCCGGTCGATGGAACGCGGGGCGCGGCGGACACGGCGCCGCGACCGGCCCCCGAGCACGGTGACGGCCGCCTGCGCCGCCTCTTGCGCATCAACAAGCGCCTCAACAGCGAGCTCCGTCTGCCGAGGCTGCTCGAGCTCATCATGGACACCGTCATCGAGCTCACCGAGGCCGAGCGCGGGTTCGTGCTCCTCGAGGACGACCAGGGCGAGCTGGTGGTCAAGGTGGCCCGCAACATCGGCGAGCAGAGCCTCGAGGCCGAGTCGTTCGAGCTGTCGCAATCCATCGCCCGCCAGGCCGCGACGGGCGGGCAACCCATCGTCACGGTGGACGCCGGGATGGATCCCCGGTTCCGGGAGGCGGTGTCCGTCTCCGATCTGCACCTGCGCTCGGTGATGGCCGTGCCGCTGCAGATCAAGGGTCGCGCCGTGGGCACCATCTACGTCGACAACCGCCTGCGCAAGGGCGCGTTCGGGGAGGCCGACGTCGAGCTGGTCCTGGACTTCGCCGAGCAGGCCGCGATCGCCATCGAGAACGCGCGCCTCATGACCGAGCTGCGCCGCCGCGAGCGGCAGATCGAGGTGCTGAACCGGCGCCTCGAGCGCGATCTCGTGGCCCGCAAGGAGGAGCTCTCCGGCATGAAGGTCGAGCTGCGGGAGAGCCGCGAGGCCCTGGCCATCCGCTACGACTACAAGAACATCGTCGGGCGAACCCCGCGCATGCTCGAGCTGTTCCGGCTGCTCGATCGACTGACCGACACCACCCTGCCGGTGGTGATCCAGGGGGAGAGCGGGACCGGCAAGGAGCTTGTGGCCCGGGCCCTGCACTTCAACGGCGCGCGCAAGCACCGCGCCTTCGTCTCCGAGAACTGCGCGGCGATTCCCGAGACGCTGCTCGAGACCACGCTCTTCGGGTCGGTGAAGGGTGCCTACACGGGGGCCGATCACGACACCCGCGGCCTCTTCGAGGTCGCCGATGGGGGCACGCTGTTCCTCGACGAGGTCGGCGAGATGTCCCCTTCGATGCAGGGGAAGCTGCTGCGGGTCCTGCAGACGGGAGAGCTGCGCCGGGTGGGCAGCGAGCGCAGCCACAAGGTGGACGTGCGCATCATCGCCGCCACCAACCGCGATCTGTCACGGATGGTCGAGGAGGGGCGCTTTCGGCAGGATCTGTTCTTCCGTCTGTCCGTGGCCCGCATCGGCCTGCCGCCCTTGCGCGAACGCCGCGAGGACATCCCGGCCATGGTCGAGCACATCCTCGCGTCGCAGGTCTCCTCCCAGGCCCAGTCGCGGGCGCAGCCCGGTGCGCCGCCCCGCGTCGCGCGGGGCATCGAGCCCGCGGCGCTATCGCGGCTCATGGCCTACCGCTGGCCGGGCAACGTGCGCGAGCTCGAGAACGAGCTCATGCGCGCGGCCGCGATGTCCCACGAGAGCATTGCCAGCGCCGATCTGTCGCCCCACATCGGCGGGGACGAGACCGGCGGCCTCACACCCGAGGACCACCCCGACAACCTGGCGCTTCGCCCTCGGGTCGAGCGTCTCGAGCGCTCGCTCCTGCGCGAGGCCCTCGGTCGGCACGCCGGCAACCAGACCCGCGCCGCGGAGGCGCTCGGGCTTTCGCGATTCGGCCTTCAGAAGAAGCTCAAGCGCTATCACATGGGTTGACACGGCTGCCAACTCGGTTGTCGCTCGGCCTCCTGGACCGGCCAGAATCGGCGAGGATCCGGGCTTTTCCAGTGGTTTGAAAGTTGCTTCGTCCAATCCGGGGGACTGCAGCATGCGCACGCGACACGACAGAAGAGAGCCTCACCGTCTCGGCAAGCTGCTGGCGGCCGTTGGCGTGCTCTTCACCCTGTGGGCCTGCGGCCCGGTCTACATCCCCGTTCCTCCGCCGAGCCAGATCTCCTTCACCTCCGAGGACCTGGTCGACGCCACCGGCACCACCCACCATCTGTGGATCACGGCCGGGGGCCCCGATCCCGCCGCTGCCGGAGCCACATTCTTCGTGTTCGACCGCGAACGCAACGCAGGCGTGATCGCCGGCGCCAACCCCGATGGCAGCTTCGTCGCTCCGCCCTTCGAGGGGACCCTCGGCGATCACGTCGATCTCTACTACCGCGATCCGCGCGGTCGCAGCAGCGGCACGACGTGTCGCCTCCTCGGTCCCGACACCCCCTACGCCCCCCTGTGCCCTCCGTAGGACAGCTCCCTTCGCGGGCATGGGAGGATCGTGGGGGGCCGTCCGCGGCCCCCACGAGCGCCGAAGGCGCGTTAATCGTCGTCGGTGGGCCCCGAGACGCTGGGCAGACGGCGGATCTCGTCGCGCGCGCGGCGCCAGGCGGCCTGGATGATCCATGAGATCGAACGATCTTGACGGATGGCCTCGTGCTGCGTCTCGCTCAGCATCGAGGCGTTGAAGTAGAGGGTGACCTTCTTCTTCGAGGTGGGCAGCGGAGCTGCGCTCGCGCTGTCCGGCGTGCTCGGCGGGGTCGAATTGTCCGGCGTGGCCGGATCGTCGTTGGGGGGTGACACGGTGGTTCTCGTTGGGTTACGGGGAGATGTTGGCGGTGGCCGGCAGGTAGACGGTGAGGCCGAGCAGCGCCATGAGGTGCGAGCTCCAGGTCAGATCCTTGTTGCTGACGGCGGGCTGTCCGCCGCTCCCGTCGAGCACGCCGGTCACCACCACACCCCGTCCGGCGGGGTTGTCCTTGATGAAGACGTCCCGCAGCTCGAGAGACAGCGCCAGGTAGTCGTTGAAGAAGCTGTGAAACCCGATGCCCCCCATTCCCCCGATCTTGCTCCCGCTGACGATGCAGGTGGCGGAATTGGTGCTCGGGGTGTCGCCGCAGGTGACGGTCCCCGCGGTCGGCGTGACCGCCGCCAGGTTCACCAGGGTGGGACCCGCGAACAGGTAGAAATCGTAGTGGGCGAAGTAGCTGCCGAAGAGCGAGTACTTGCCGGTGAAGGGAGTCACCTCGATCCGCGCCGCCAGGATCGACGACTCCTTGTTCATGCCCCGGAGGGCATCGGTCTTGGTGGGGGTGCGCGGCATGTCGTTGTTGGTGGCCTGGGGCAGCCGGCTCTGCAGCTCATCGTTGAACCCGGTCGAGATGGTGCTGACGTTGAACGTCCCGAGCACCGACAGAGACAGCCAGTCGGTGATGTGGAAGCCGAGGTGCACGTCGGCCAGGACCCCGTGATAGAAGGTCTCGTTCACGGTGGAGCCGAGGCCGGCGCCGAGCTCGAAGCGCGTCTGGCGGAGCTCGACCCGCTTCCGGATCGCCGGCGCATCGGCGAGCGGGCTGCGGCGCTGGGCGTTGGCGGCGTGCGGAAGCAGGACCAGGAACATCGGTGCGAGGCCGAGGGCGAAGCCCAACCGCCGGCGCAGCCGTGACCAGGGAGAAGCGGCGGCAGAGTGGTCAGGAGAAGGGCCAACCGAAGGGCCGAGAGCAGGGAAAGGAAGGCAGGGCGGCAGATGGGACTTTCCAGGCGAGCTGCAAGCGGTCTTCCGCTGGGTCATCCGTTGCGTCATGGGCTGATCCTCTTTCGTGCGCAGATTCGGGGGGGACTTGTCTGGGACCACGTGGCCTATGGGCGAGCGGGCAGGTTACCTGGGCGTCTTGTACTGGAACTTGGTGGGCAGGTAGAACCCTGCCCCGACGTAGAACATCACGTTGTGAACCAGCGCGGAGTCCGCCGCCGACTTGGCGAGGGCGGAGGTCCAGACCACCCCGTTCGGGTGGGGGTTGGTGCTCTCGAACTTGTCGAGGATCAGGTAGTCGCGAACGGCGTAGTTCAACGTCAGCCAGTCGAAGAGGAAGAACCGTCCACCGAGGGCGATGTTCGGGGTGATGGAGAGGTTGTCGAAGGACGGATCGGAGGGGTTGCGCGGGATGATCTCGGTCTTGGTCACCCCGATGCCGGCCGACGCGAAGATCTCCCAGTGCAGGATTCCCCGGTTGAACCAGGCGAACTTGCCGTAGACCGGCACGTACCCGAAGTTGAGCGCCCCTCCATAGACGTACTTGTTCAGGGTGGGGATCTGGTTGTACTGCAGCCCGACCAGGGCCTCCCGCTCGGTCAGCTGCTTGATGTAGTAGTTGCCCTGCAGCCCCACCCAGATCGCATCCGACAGGAAATAGTTGAGGTCCGCACCGAAGACGTAGTGCCGGATCATGATGTCGTTCACCGAGACGCCGGTGAAGGGTGACAGCTCGAAGCGGCCGCCCTTGAGGAAGCGCTTGCGGGGAAGGACGGCGATGTCCTGCCAGGACAGGGTGGCCGAGGTCTTGACGGCCGCGACCGGCGCATCGCCCGACTTGTCCGAGAGATCGAGCTCGCCCGTGGTGTCGAGGGGGGGGCTGGTGGTCCCAGAGGCATCCGCGTCGGCCGGGGTCGCGTTCTGCTGATCGGAATTTCCGGCGTTCCCCTCCGCCGCGGTCTTCGCCGCGAATGCCGCCCCGGAGTCGAATTCTCCCATGGCAAACACCACGAAGAGGCAGATGGCCAGTCGCTTCATGTTCCCTCGCTCTTGAGACGGAGTTGGGTGACCAACGAAAAAGCCAAAGATTTCAAAGGCTTAAATGGGTGGGCAAAAGGATTGCGCACTATATCACGTCGATTTTTTGGCAAGCAAATAAAAAAGCCCCAAAACATGCGGGTTCCAAACTTGTCGTGAAGGTTCAGGATCGGAGCCCGGAGCTCGCGGCCGCATCCTCATACAAGGCTTCGACGAATTCGTCAGGATCGAACGCGCGCAAATCGTCCACGCGCTCCCCGATCCCGACGAAGCGCACCGGGATCTGGAGCTGGTCGGCGATGCCGAGGATCACTCCGCCCTTGGCGGTCCCGTCGAGCTTGGTGAGCACGATGCCCGAGACCGCCATGGCCTGGGTGAACATCTGGGCCTGGGCGATGGCGTTCTGTCCGCTGGTCGAATCGATGACCAGCCAGGTCTCGTGCGGCGCCCCCTCGGTGGCCTTGCCGATCACCCGCCGGACCTTCTGCAGCTCCTCCATCAAGTCGACCTTGGTGTGCAGCCTCCCGGCGGTGTCGGCAATCACCACGTCGAACCCCTCGGTCTTTCCCTTCTTGACCGCGTCGAAGAGCACCGACGAGGGATCGGCGCCCTCCTTGCCCCGGACGATGCTGGCCCCGCTGCGCGTGGCCCAGATCTCGAGCTGCTCGGCGGCGGCGGCGCGGAAGGTGTCACCGGCGCCGACCAGGACCTTCTTGCCTTCGCCGACCAGCTTGGCGGCCAGCTTGCCGATGGTGGTGGTCTTGCCGCTGCCGTTGACCCCGATGACGAGCAAGACGAAGGGAGGAGACGCCGGCGGGTCGAAGGTCATGGGCGCGCCGCTGTCCGCGAGCAGCCGGCGGGTCCGGGCGCGCAGGTATTCCCAGATGGAATCGACCGACGTCAGCTCCTTCTTCGACAGGGACGTGCGCATCTCCTCGATCAGCTTCTGGCTGGTGCGCACGCCGATGTCGGCGGTGAGGAGGATCTTCTCCACCTCGTCGAGGATGGCGGGATCGACCTCGCGCTTGCCGGCGAAGACCTGGCCGAGGCGCGAGATCCAGCCGGCGCGGGTCTTGGCCAGCCCCTGACCGAGGGCGGCGACGTCCCGCCTGGGCTTGATGGGGGTGTGGGCCGCCGGTGTCGGGCTGGCCACCGGGGCCACCGCGGGCGTGGCGACCGACGCAGGCTCGGGGGCCGGCGGCGATACCACTTCGGGGGGGCGAGCCGGCGCGGGCGGGGCGAGGTCGGGCACCGATCGGAGGTGCGTGGGTCGGGCGGGTGGGGCCGTGGGCGACGGCGCGGGCGCGGGCGATGGCGCGGGAGCCGGTGCAACGGCGCGGGTGGGGGCGAGGGCCGCCTCGGGCCGGACGGTGGACTCGGGGGCAGCCGGCTCCGATGGGGCGGCGGTCGGGGGCGAGGCCGTGCGCTGCTTCGGTGGCGCGGGCGCCGGTTCGGGCGCGATCTCCTCGAGCTCCCGCCGGCGGCGGGCCCGCGCCCTCCGGACGAGGAGCAGGCCGAACCCAGCACTGCCGAGGAGGCAGCCCGCGGCAACCGCCGCCTCGATGAGCTGACCGGGGTCCAAGTGCATGACGCTGGAATCCATGGGCGGCGGGACATTACCATCGACCATCGCGTCGAGGGAGGGGGCGGCGGCCGAGTCGGCGGCCGCGGTGGGAGTCGCCGGGACGAAAAAAGGCGCGATTTCCCGCCGGACACGGCAAGATCCCGGCCCAGGTCATCCCCGGCGGGGGATTTGCCGAAAACGCCCCGTGACCATATAAGTAGCGTATGGTCACGTCGTTCGACGGGCAAGTGTTCCGGTGGTGCCCGCCTTCTGGAGAGAGCCGATGAAGATCAAGCGGGTCGAGATCCTGGGCTTCAAGTCGTTCGTGGAGAAGACCACCATCGCGTTCACCGATCCGATCACGGCGATCGTCGGCCCGAACGGGTGCGGAAAGTCCAACGTGGTCGATGCGATTCGCTGGGTGATGGGCGAGCAGTCCGCCAAGCACCTGCGCGGCCGCGCCATGGAGGACGTGATCTTCGCCGGGTCGGAGACGCGCGGGCCGGCCGGGATGGCGGAGGTCTCGCTGACCTTCGACGGCGGGAGCCTACGGGGGGACATCGCGCCCGGCGGGGTTCCCTGGGGCGCGGTGGGCCCGTCGGAGATCGTGGTCACCCGCCGGCTGCACCGCGACGGCGAGAGCGAGTACCTGCTCAACGGCGTGCCGTCACGCCTGCGCGACGTGGTCGAGTTCTTCCTCGGCACCGGGGTCGGCTCCAAGGCCTACGCGATCATCGAGCAGGGGCGGATCGGCTTCATCGTGTCCTCGCGACCCGAGGATCGGCGCGGCCTCATCGACGAGGCGGCCGGCATCACCAAGTACAAGGTCAAGAAGAAGGCCGCCGAGCGCCGGATCGAATCCACCCGGCAACACCTGCTCCGGGTGTCCGACATCATCGGCGAGATCGAGGGGCGGCTGCGCTCGCTCCGCCTGCAGGCCGCCAAGGCCGAGCGCTACAAGCGTTACAAGGCCGAGCTGCGCGACCTCGAGCTGTGGTCGGGCGCCCAGCGGTTCCTCGGCCACCTGGCCGAGGAGAAGTCGCTGGCGGTGGAGATCGCCGCGCTGGCCGAGCGCCGGGCCGATGCGGCCGCCACCCTCGAGGCCGAGGAGGCCGGGGTCGCGGCCGAACGGCTGGCCCTGGCCGACGAGCTGGCGGAGCTCGCCACCGCCAAGGAGAGCCTGTTCGCGCTGTCCAACCGCGCCCAGCTCGCCATGCAGCGGGCCCTTCATCAGGACGACGAGGCCGGGCAGCTCGCGGCGCGCGCGGCCAGCGAAGAGCGCGAGATCGAGGAGCAGGCGCAGCGCCTGACCGAGAGCAGCGCGGGCATCGAGGCGCTCGAGGGGCAGCTGGCCGAGCTCGACGAGGCGGCGACCACCAGCGGGGCGCGGTACCGCGAGACCGAGAAGATCCACGAGGAGCTGCGGGCGGCCCTGGCCGACGCGCGCCGGCAGCTCGACGGGGCGCAGGGGGAGCTCGCCTCGGCGCGCGCGCGCATCGCCCGCAACGAATCCGAGAGCGGCGCGGCCACCGCGCGGCGCGAGGATCTCGCGCGGCGGATCGAGACCATCGCCACCGAGGCCACCGCGGCCGACGAGCGCCTCGGCACGCTCGGCGTCGACGCCGAGGGCTTGCGCACCGCCATCGAGGCCATCGCCGAGCGTCGGCGGGCCCTGTCGGCGGCGCGCCAGGAGAACGAGGCGCGGCTCGCGGCCCGCAAGGGCGAGATCGCCCGCGGCGAGATCGCGCTCGAGGCGCTGCGCGAGCAGCTGCACCGCCGGCGCTCGCGGCTCGCCTCGCTGGGCGAGATCCAGGAGCGATACGAGAGCTTCCAGAAGGGCGTTCGCGCCATCATGCAAGAGCGGCGCGAGCAGGAGGCACGCGGGGAGGTGTCGGGGATCCGGGCGCTGGTGGCCGACATCCTGCAGCCACCGTCCGATCTCGAGACGGCGGTCGAGTCGGTGCTGGGCGAGCGGCTCGGCAACGTGGTGGTGGACTCTCACACCGTGAGCGTGGACGGGATCGCCTTCCTCAAGGAGCGCAAGCAGGGCCGGTCGAGCTTCATCCCGCTCACCTTGCGGGGGCCGAGCACGCCGCCCCGGGCGCCCTCGGCCTGGCCGCGCGGCGAAGGGATCCGCGGTCCGATCCTCGAGCTCATGGGCTACGACCAGGCCTACGACCGGGTGGCGGAGTACCTGCTCGGCGACGTGCTGGTGGTCGAGGATCTGCCGCGCGCGCTGGCCGTCTGGGCCACGCTCGGCGCCGATGGGCAGGGTCCGCCCCCACCCACCCTCGTCACCATGCAGGGCGAGGTGGTGGATCCGCGCGGCGCCGTGAGCGGAGGCTCGCGCGAGGCGGCCGTCGGCATCCTCGAGCAGAAGCGCGAGATCCGCGAGCTCGAGCAGCTGGTCGCCAGGCTGGATGCCGAGCAGCAGGCGGCGCTCGAGCAGCAGCTCGCGGCCAAGGCCGAGGTCGTCGAGCTCGAGCGGCAGATCGCCGAGCTCCTGGCCGACCTGCGGGCCGACGAGCTGGCGGGACTGTCGCAGCAAAAGGATCTGGATCGGGCCCGCGAGGAGCAGCGGCGGCTGGAGGCGCGGCGACGCCAGCTGGCGGGCGACCACGACGGGTTGACCCGGTCGCTCGAGGAGGCCGAGCTGCGCCTCGAGAACGCCCGGGCCGCCCTGGAGGGCGACTGGGAGATCGTGGACGCGGCCGAGCGGCGCACGGCCGAGCTGCGGACCGAGAGCCTGTCCTTGGCCGATCGCCTCGACGCCCTGGTGGGGGAGCTCACGGCCTTGAAGGTGGAGGCGGCCCAGGCCCAGGACCGCCGCAACCACGCCCGCGCCACGCTCCAGCGACTCGGGGCCGAGAAGTCGCAGGCGGCGGCGCGTATCCAGCGGCTCGAGCAATCCATCGGCGAGGGCCTCGAGCGCTCGGCGAGCCTGCGCGAAAGCTCGGTCGAGCTCCGGGAGGAAGGCCGGCAGGCCGAGGCCGAGGCCCGAGAGCTGGCCCGCGGGCACGCCGAGCGGCAGGGAGGCGTCGAGGGGCGGAGCGCGATCCTCGCCCGGCGCGAGGCCGAGCTGCGCACGGCCCGGGCCGAGGTTCAGCGGATGAACCAGACCTCGGCGCGCCTCGAGCTGCGCCACCAGGAGGTCGCCATCAAGCGCGCCTCGCTCGAGGAGCAGGTGGTCGCCCGCTACGGGGACGTCGACCTGCGCGACATCGTGGTCGACTACCACCTGCGGCCCCCCCTCGGGGAGACCGAGGAGGCCCGCATGGTCGAGCTGCGGGGGTTGCTCGACCGCATGGGGGAGATCAACCTCACGGCCATCGAGGAGTCCGAGGAGTCCCAGAAGCGCTTCGATTTTCTGTCGGCCCAGCGGGCCGACCTCGAGTCGGCGATCGGGCAGCTCGAAGCCGCCATCGAGAAGATCAACCGCGCCTCGAAGAAGCGCTTCCGCGAGACCTTCGATGCCATCGACGCCAAGTTCCGGGAGGTCTATCCGCGGATGTTCGGGGGGGGGCGGGCCCACCTCCGGCTGACCGACGACGGCGATCTGCTGGAGACCGGGGTGGACATCGTCGCCAACCCGCCCGGCAAGAAGGTCATGCAGAACATCGAGCTGCTCTCGGGCGGCGAGAAGGCCCTGACCGCCGTGTCGCTGCTGTTCGCGATCTTCCTGGTCAAGCCCTCGCCGTTCTGCGTGCTCGACGAGGTGGACGCCCCCCTCGACGAGGCCAACGTGGGCCGGTTCAACGACATGGTCCGGGCCATGACCGACCGGTCGCAGTTCATCATCATCAGCCACAACCGGCGCACCATGGAGATCGCCGACCGCCTGTGCGGGATCACCATGGAGGAGGCGGGGGTGTCCAAGCTCGTGGCGGTGAACCTCCGGACGGGGTCGGGCGGCAAGGTCAGTCGGGCCAGCGTGCTCACCGAGAGCTCGCGAGCTCCAGTGACCGCGGCCTCCCCGATGTCGGCGTGAGCGTGAGGGGTTGCATTTTTCGGCCAGGGCGCCCGACAAAAATGCTAAATAGCTGATCAGAGACCATGGCGACTTACATCACGGACGAATGCATCAACTGTGGTGCGTGCGAGCCCGAGTGCCCCAACGAGGCCATCAGCGAGGGCGAGGACATCTACATCATCGACCCCAAGCTGTGCACCGAATGCGTGGGCTTCCACGATCACGAGGCGTGTCAGGCGGTGTGCCCGGTCGAGTGTTGCCTCCCCGATCCCAAGATCGTCGAGACCGAGGACACCTTGATCGTGCGTGCCCGCTCGTTGCACCCGGACAAGACCTTCGTCGAGAACTATCCGTCGCGCTTCCGCAAGGCCTGAGGCGGGACGTGCCGCCCGGTCGACGGGCTCAACGGTTCGTGCCCCGGCGAGTGTCGGGATCGGTGTGCAGCGAGGCGGCCGGGTCGTCCGTGGACACCATGGCGTGGAAGCCGTCGGGGAAGGCCTCGACCGCATGCGCGCCCGCGAGCTCGAGGGTGAGCGTCAGGAACTTCTGGCGACGCCAGGGCTCCCACATCTCGGCGGCCAGGACAGGGCGCGCCGCCGCGAAGCTCACGTTCTCGGGGGGCCTCTCGGCGAGGTAGCGGGCCACGTAGAAGCCCGTCTCGTCCCCGACGACGTCGGTGGTGTCGCCCCGGTGCGCGAGCCGCGAGACGGCGTGGCCCACCACCGGCGGGAAGGGCTCCTCCTCGTCCTGCCAGACGGTGGTGGCGCTGAAGGAGACCTTCTTTTCTGGCCCACTCTGCCACGTCGGGTCGCTGCCGAGGGCCAGGAACTCCTGGTCCGAGAGCCCGGGGTGGGCGGCGAGGTAAGCCCGCAAGGCCTCCGCGTGGCGTGCCGCCCGGGCCCGTGGCTCCGGCTTCATCCGGGCTCCGGTGAAGATGCAGAGCACCGCGACCTGGACCAGCCGTCCGTGGACGAACCGCTTGTGGACGCGGTCGTAGAATGCGCGCACCTCCGATTCGGGGATGGCACCCTCGGCGAGGCGCGGCTCGATCAGGTCCGCCACCAGGCGCTCGACCTGCGCTTGACGCAGGATTTCCCGATCCTCGGGGGCAAGGGCGACCCCGGCCACCTCGGCGGCGCGGGCCAGGACCTCGAAGCGGATCCGGTCCTCGAGGGCGCTGCGGAGATCGGAGCCGCCGAGGAGGGCCGCGCGCTTGACCTCGCCGGCGAGGATGGGTTGACCGGCCACGCGCGCCAGCACGCGGTGGTCGCTGTCGCTGGTGCCGGCGCTGCTGCCGGCGAGCGGGAGCCCCGGGGCCTGGGTGGGGTCGCGAGGCGTTGGGGCGCAGGCCGCCAGCCCGGCGCCCAGGACCGCGGACAGCACGCAGGCTCGCGCCGTAGCTGGAACTTGGAGTCGACCGAACCGTGAGATCACGCGCAGTTCGAGAGTAACACGCCGGTGTCCTTGGATCGCCGGGACGCGGCGGGGACGAGGACGGCGACGAGAACGAGGACGGGTTTAGGACTCCGGTTGCGGGGAGCTGTGCCAGGTCGGGCGTGTGGTACGTTGTGGGAGTGCATTCGTCTTCGAGCCACTTGCCCGCCGCCGCGGGCCCCCGGGTCGTGGTCGCCATCGACGGACCTGCGGGGGCGGGCAAGTCCACCACCGCCCGGTTGCTGGCGGCGCACCTCGGGTATTCCTTGCTCGATACGGGGGCGATCTACCGGGCCCTCGCCGTCCTGGCGCGGCGGGCCGGGATCTCCTTTGGCGAAGGGCCGCGTGTGGCGGACCTCGCGCGCGGGCTCGACATCCGGTTTCGCCTGGATGGCGCCCTCAACCGCGTCTTCGTGAGCGGCGAGGAGCTGACCGAGGCCATCCGCACCCCCGACATCTCGGAGGGGGCCTCGCAGGTGTCGGCGCTGCCCGAGGTGCGGGATGCCCTCCTCGAGCTGCAGCGGCGGCTCGGGGCAGCGGGGGGGGTGGTGGTCGAGGGCCGAGACATCGGGACGGTGGTGTTTCCAGACGCGGCGGCCAAGTTCTTCCTGACCGCGGCGCCCGAGGAGCGCGCGCGCCGGAGGGCCCTCGAGCTGCGGCTGGCCGGACGTCCGGCGGACGAGGCGGCGGTGCTGGCCGAGATCCTCGCCCGCGATCACCGCGACATGAACCGGACCGTCGCGCCGCTCAAGAAGGCCGCCGACGCCATAGAGATCGACTCGAGCCAGGTCGGCGTGGAGGCGGTGGTGGCCACCATGGCCGATCGGATTTCGCGCCTCGACCTTTCAGCCCGCACCGCCCACACCGGCCCCGGGAACGCGCCGCGCGCCGTTTGACTTCGCCTAGTTGCGGCGCTATCTAACCTCCCCTTCGGATTAGAGAGCCCCCCCGAGCGGTTCGAGGTGGGCGAACGTCACCTCAGCTCCCCGGGCGTCGCACGCGCGCTCGAGGACCCGCACGCGTCAGGATCCGCCTCGACCCACCGTGGTCGGTCGGATCCCCAGTAGGAAGGATCGAATGGTCTCTATGCTCACATCAGGCAGCAGCAACAGCAACGTCACCCCCGTGAACCCCGGCGAAGAGGACTTTGCAGCCCTCTTCGAGGAGTCGCTCAAGAACGACGTCATGAAGGAAGGTGACATCGTTCGGGGGAAGGTCATCCACGTCGGAAAGGACCATGTCGTCGTCGACATCGGTTACAAGTCCGAGGGGACCATCCCCCTTTACGAGTTCACTCAGGCGGACGGGACGGTGGCGGTCAAGGAGGGCGACGAGATCGACGTCTTCCTCGAGACCCGTGAGGATGAGAACGGTCTGTGCGTCCTGTCCAAGGAGAAGGCCGATCGCCTCAAGGTGTGGGACGAGATCTCCGGCGCTTGCGAGCGCGACGAGCTGATCGAGGGAACCATCACCGCCCGCGTGAAGGGTGGCCTGTCGGTCACCATCCGCGGCGGCGTGAAGGCCTTCTTGCCGGGCTCGCAGGTCGACCTGCGGCCGGTGCGCAACCTCGACGCCTTCATCGGCAAGGCCCACCGGTTCAAGGTCATCAAGTTCAACAAGAAGCGCGGCAACATCGTGCTGTCGCGGCGGGTGCTGCTCGAGAAGGAGCGCGCCGAGCTCAAGGGCATGACCCTCGAGAAGCTCAAGGAAGGCCAGATCGTCGAGGGCATCGTCAAGAACCTCACCGAGTACGGCGCCTTCATCGATCTCGGCGGGATCGACGGCCTCCTGCACATCACCGACATGTCCTGGGGCCGGGTCACGCACCCGTCGGAGCTGTTCCAGGTGGGCGACCACGTGCGGGTCAAGGTCCTGAAGTTCAACGTCGAGACCGAGCGGGTCAGCCTCGGCCTCAAGCAGATCAGCGAGGATCCCTGGACCCACGCCGCCGAGAAGTACCCGCCCGGGACGGTGGTGCGCGGCAAGGTGGTCTCGCTCAAGGACTACGGCGCGTTCATCGAGCTCGAGCAGGGCATCGAGGGCCTGGTGCACATCTCCGAGATGTCGTGGACCCGTCGGGTCAAGCACCCCTCGAAGATGGTGGCGGTCGGTGACGTGGTCGAGGCGGTGGTGCTGGACATCGATCCGCGCCAGAACCGCATCAGCCTCGGCATGAAGCAGCTCGAGCCGAACCCCTTCGCGTCCCTCAAGGAGAAGTATCCGCCCGGGACCGTGGTCAAGGGCATCGTGCGCAACATCGCCGACTTCGGGATCTTCGTGGAGATCGAGGAGGGCATCGACGGCCTGGTGCACGTGTCGGATCTGTCGTGGACCCAGCGGGTCAAGCACCCGTCGGAGCTCTACCAGAAGGGCGACGAGGTCGAGTCGGTGGTGCTCAACATCGACTTCGACGGCGAGAAGCCCAAGGTCTCGCTCGGCATCAAGCAACTGGTCAGCGATCCGTGGGATCGCATCCCCTACGATTATCCGGTGGGGAAGATCGTCGATTGCAAGGTGATCAAGGTGCTGGACTTCGGCGCCTTCGTCGAGGTCGAGAAGGGCGTCGAGGGGTTGATCCACGTCTCCGAGTTCTCGGAGGACCGAGTCGAGGACCCCAAGCAGTTCGTGAAGGTGGGCCAGATCTTGAAGGCCGAGATCATCAACATCGACACGGCCGAGCGGAAGATCGGCCTTTCGTTCCGCGGCGCCACCCGCGCCGAGGAGATGGCGGACGCCCAGGGCTTCAGCGGTGGGGCTCCCACCGCGACCCTCGGCGACGTCATGCGCGAGAAGCTCGCGGCGCTGTCGAGCAAGGCCAGGAAAGAGTAACCACCACCGTCGTCGTCGGTCGCCCCCGAAGGCGGCGCCGGCTGTCCTCCGCCGAGAAGCGGGGGCGGTCCGGCGGGTCTTCGGAGGCGCGACCGCGATTGGCGTCGTAGGCTGCAGCGACCATGGTCGAGCCGTCTCCTCCGCTGGCGCCGCCGCCGTCGCTCCCGTCGCCGTCGCTACCGCCACCCCCGCCGTCGTCGCTCCCGGCGGCACCCAGCCCGGCGCCGCCCGTGGTCCCATCGCCCGCGCCGGTCCGGGAGGGTCCCCGAGCCTCGCGCAGCCTGGCCTGGATGCGGCGGTTCGCGAAGCTCTGGGGCTTCGCGCTGTTCTGTGTCTTCGTGGTCTACACCTTCCGCGAGGTGGCGCTCCCGTTTCTGTTCGCGATCCTGGTGGCGTACATCCTGTCGCCCCTGGTGGACCGGTTCGAGCGCATCCAGATCGGCGGCAAGCCGTTTCCGCGGGGGCTCGCGGTCGTCATCCTCTACATCAACATCATCGCGTTCCTCAGCCTGTCGATTGGGTATTTCGTCCCCAAGCTGTCGAGTGACTTCGCCCGGATGTTCCGCGAGGCCCCTCAGCTCATCAGCCGCCTGAACCGGGAGTGGCTGCCCAAGGCAGGGGCGTGGATCGACGAGAAGTTCGGAGCGGAGGGCGCCCGGGACGAGGACGCCGAGGACGCCATGCTCGACGCGGAGCCGGTCCGTGGCACGGGCCCCGCTGGCTCGGCGCTCGGTCCTGCGCAGCGGCGAGGGCCGGGGGCGTGGCGCGAACGGGCCAACGACATCATGGTGGAGACGCTCCCCGGGGGGCGCATGCGGGTCGACCTCGATTCGGTGCGGCTCGAGGTTCACCCCATGCCAGGCGGGCGCTACATCATCGGCCCGACCCGGCCCGACCCCGCCGACCGGCTGGGCGGGGGCGGCAAGTGGGAGCGCTCGCTCAAGCAGTGGGTCGCCGATCGGGTCAAGTCGACCGAGGGCGAGAGCCGACGGGCACTCGAGTGGGGACAGCGGTTCGTGACGGCGGTGGTCGGTGGGATCGCCCGGCTGGTGCTGGTGCTGATGGTGGCGGCCTTCATCCTGGTCGACATGGCGCGGATCCGGGCCTTCCTGCGCTCGCTCGTGCCCGAGCCCTACCAGATCGACTACGACCACATCATGGTGGGGATCGACCGCGGGCTGTCCGGGGTGATCCGCGGGCAGTTGTTGATCTGTCTCATCAACGGCGCCTTCACCTACGTGGGTCTCCTGATCTTCAAGGTGAAGTACCCGCTGCTGCTGGCCGGGCTGGCCTCGACCATGAGCCTGATCCCGATCTTCGGCTCGATCCTGTCGTCGGTGCCGATCGTCATCGTGGCCCTGTTCGCCTCGGGGTCCTTCGACATCTTTCGCGGGCTCAAGGTCCTGGCCTGGATCGTCGGGATCCACCAGGTCGAGGCGAACCTGCTCAACCCCAAGATCATGGGAGGCTCGGCCAAGATTCACCCCGTGCTGGTGGTCTTCTCGCTGATCGCGGGCGAGCACAGCTATGGCCTCGTGGGCGCGCTCTTCGCGGTCCCGATGGCGTCGATCATCCAGACCATGTTCATGTACTTCCGCCGCCGCCGCCCGACCACCCGTGTCGGCGCCGCGGCCGCCCCCGCCGCCGTCAGCGCCCGGTCCCCGACCCCCGAAACCCAACCGTAGCTCCGCCCGCGGCTCCAAGAAGACGTCGCGCCGACGGCCGGAATGAAGTGGGGTCCCTGACCCTGTCCCCCGCTCCGCGGGCGAGGGGATTTGAGGGGAAGCGGGGCTCGACCTTTCATCCGTAGGGATGGGCCCGCACCCACCGGTTCCCATCCCCTCGCCCCGCGTCAGCGGGGACAGGGTCAGGGAGAGGGCGTACTTTGTCCCCGGGCCGCACCTGCGGAGGGTGACCCCGGCCCGATTCGAACGGGCGACCTACGGTTTAGGAAACCGGCGCTCTATCCACCTGAGCTACGGGGTCTCGGTCTCGAGATTAAATCTCGTTCACGGCTCCGACTGTAGTCCGGCTCGGCGAAACTGTCAGCGCTCAATATGGTCCGAGGGCGCGGCAGGCGGCGATTGACTTTCGTTCTGTGCCGGTTACTCTCGGTCGGTCCAATGTCGCTGCACCAGACCATGCTCTCCCACGGCGCTTCCGCCGGCTGCCTCTGGCAGTCGGGCAAGCGCGTGGCGTGGGCGATCGTCGCCAGCCAGCTTCTGGCGACGGGGTCGGGTTCGAGCATCGGATAACACCGAGGACAACGAATCCACCCGGCCAGCGCGGGTGGACTCCTCGGCCACCCGCGCGGCCCCGAAAGGTACGGACCGTGCGCGCGTCTCCTGTCGAAGAGCAAGAAGGTCGTTCGAACACAATCTCCGCCGCCGGCGCCGCTGCCGAGCCTGGGCTTGGGCTTGCCCGGCGGCTCCCCGCCGTCTGGCTTCAGGTCCTGGCGTTCGCGGCCGTCTACCTGATCTGGGGCTCGACCTACCTCGGGATTCGCGTGGCCGTGCGGACCCTGCCACCGTTCTCGATGGCGGCCTGTCGCTTCCTGCTCGCCGGCGGCGCCCTGTACGCCATCCTGCGGGCGCGCGGTGTGTCCGCGCCGAGCGGCGCGGAATGGAGGCGTGCGGCGCTGGCGGGGGCGCTGATGCTGGTCATCGGCAATGGGCTCGTCACCTGGGCCGAGCAGCGGGTTCCGTCGAACCAGGCCGCCCTGATGATCGCCGCGGTGCCGCTCTTCACCGCGCTCCTCGACTGGTGGAGGCCGGGTGGGGTACGGCCGCGCGCCGCGGTGCTGGTTGGCATCGCGCTCGGTGCGGTCGGCATGGTGCTGCTGGTCGCGGGACGCGGCGCGGGCGGACCGTCGGCCGAGGGAGCCTTTGTCGGGGTCGTTGCGCTCCTGCTGTCGGGCCTCGGCTGGGCCTCCGGCAGCCTGTACTCGCGGTACGGATCGATGCACGCCCATCCGGTGATGGCGGCGGCCCAGCAGATGATCGCCGGGGGCGCCGGCTTGCTCGGGCTCGCCCTCCTGCGGGGAGAGCCGGCAGCCCTTGGCCGGGCCAGCCTCACCGCCGCTGGCCTCGGGGCGTTTCTCTACCTGACGCTCTTCGGCTCGCTGCTGGCGTTCAGCGCCTTCGGTTGGCTGGTCAAGGTCAGCACACCGTCCCGCCTGTCGACCACCGCCTACGTGAATCCGATGGTGGCGGTCGTGCTCGGCTGGCTGGTGCTCGGCGAGACCCTCGGGGGGCGGGCGCTGGTCGGGGCCGCCTTCATCGTGTGCGCCGTCCTGGTCATGACGGTGCGCCCGTCTCGCGCCCGGTGACGCCGCTGGTTCTCGTCCCCGGGCCGCGAGGCTCGGCTCTCACAAGGTGGCGCCGCCGGCGCCGCCGGCTCCTCCGGTTCCCCCGGGGGGCGTCCCACCAAAGTCGGCGCACTCCGGGGCCGATCGCGTGGGTTCGAAGCCGCGGTCACAGGTGTTGTTGTAGAACGGGTCGCAGTAGGGCACGATCGCCGCGCAGTCGTCGTTCGACATGCAGGGCTCGGCGACGCCGGCCTTGTCGACGCACTTCATGGTGTCCGTCGAGCATCGCAAGGTCTCGACACAGGGGGTGGCGGCGCAGCTCTCACCGGACTCGGCGCGCGGCAAGCACTGCCGCGTCCCTCCGGCGGCTGCGCTACAGAACTTTCCGGTCGGACAGGTCTCGCCGGGATTGCCGCAGTACATGCCGGTGACGGTGACCTGCTTGGCGCACACGTGCGCCACGGGATCGCAGATCAGCCCGACATCGCACTCGTAATCGCTCGACGTGCAGGCGTCGCCGGCCTTGAGCCTCCCCGAGAAGACCCGGTTGCACAGCACGTCGAGCGGCGCGAGGTCGGCCGGGGTGATGGGGGTCTTGCTGTAGACCTCCTGGGCCTTGTTCACGCACGCCGCGATGTTCTCGGGCCGGAAGGGCCGAACGAGAGCGGACTGATGAATCACCGCGACGGCGGTCGAGCAGGCGGTCGTGCGCGCGGCCACGCAGGCCGTCATGCTGGCGCTACACTGAAGGGCAACCCCCGCGCACTCTCGCGTGGCCCTCTGGGTGCAGTAGTCGGTCTCGGTGAGCGGTGTGCTTCCGCTTCCACACGAAAACGAGACGATGGTCGAGATGCAGGCCACAGCATGGCCGAGGCCAGGAGTCGGACGCGTTCGGGCTATTTTATGATTCATCGAAAAATCATGGGTGGTTGACCCCTGAGCGTCAAGCGACCCCGTCAACTCTCCCAGCTCGGGGATCCGTCGCCCGGTGGGAGGGTGGCGCGCTGATTTCGTGAAACCAGTCTCCGGCAACGGTGTCGAAGGCCACGTGGGCATGCTGCACATTGACCGCCGGGGGCGAGGCTGGCGAGCGACGCCGCATCGCCGTCTCTTTGCCATCCTGTGGCTCTGGTCGAACCCGATCGCGGGGATCTCTTGCCGCGGCGGAGGTGGGGCCGACTCCAGCCTCGGGCCCCCCGATTCCTACGCTCTGTATGATCCGATTTCCGCAGCCCGGCCGATTTCCGCAGCCCGGCCGATTTCCGCAGCCCCGCCGCCGGCTCCCGGAGCCGATTCCGCCCAGCTCGCCCGGCCATTCCTGCGCGAGGTTCCCATCGACGACCCCCGGGCGTTGCCCGTGCACCGCCTGGCGAGCGAGGGCTTCATCGGCGAGATTCTCCGCACCGACTACCTCGCCAAGCAACTGATTCGCGACGGGTACGGGGGCAAGTCCTTCTCGGCGCTGGCCCGCGCGCAGGCCACCGAGCCTACCGTGCTGATCCTGGCGGGATCACGCACCTCCGACACCGACAGCGTCGCCTTCGGCCATGGCTTCGACACGCCGGGGCTGCTCGGCCGGCGGGTCACCCACGCCCACCCGACCTGGATCGAGATCGGGGCAGACCCGCCGAGCGATCCGGCCTTCGTGCAGACCGCCACGGCGCGCATCGCCCGGCTGGTGGCCGAGCGCTTGACCCGGGCCGGCACGACCGAGACGCCGGCGCTGCCGCCGGGAGCACCGAATCCCGCCGCCCAGCTGGTCGATGGGTATGCCCTGGCCATGGAGGTCATCGCGCGCGAGTGGCGGGTGGGGGAGGGGCCCGCCGGCACCCTGCCACCGAATGCGGGCACGGGCTCGCAGCGGACCCGCTTCGCGTCGGTGCGACAGAACGCCTTCGTGTTCGATCCGGAGAGGCCGGGGGTGTTGCGGCCAGGCAGCGAGATGCTCACCGAGCCCGGGGTGATCGCCGCGGTCCTCTACCGCATGGCCCAGCTGAAGGGGATCGGGCGGCGGGTCGCGCCGAAGGAGTTCTATGGCTCGCTCGTGACCGCCCGCGTCCCCGAGGGCGTCAGCCCCGCCGCCGTGCTCGGGACCGTGCGGAACTTTCAGGCCAAGCTCCTCACCGCCTGGGGCCGCGCGATCCTGGCCGGCCGTCCGCCCCGCGATCTCGTCGATCTGGTGGGGGCTTACGCCGGCGCGCTCCCCGACGAGAAGAGCGAGGTCTATCGCATCTTCGTGGCCACCACCTACGGCGCCACCGTCAAGGCAGGCGGGGTGTCGGCGCGGTCCGAGGACCTCGGGCGATCGACCGCCGAGCTCGCCGCCCTCGGGGCCGAGGTCGCGGCCGGGCGGCGATCGCCTCGGGCCGGGCTGCCGGGCAGCGTGGCCGAGCGCCCGAACGGCGGCTCCGCCGCCTCTTCGCCGTCCGACCGGGCCTCCACCCCGGCCGCTCCGCCGCCTGCGCCTGCTCCCCCTTTGTAGTCGGCGGCCTCCGCGGGCTATTTGGACCGCCCGTCCGTCGCGGAAGCGCGATTGAGTTGCTAGAGTGCCCGCCGCCAATGTCGACGGAATCGTTCTGGAAGGGCCGGCGCGTGATCGTGACCGGTGGCGCCGGCTTCCTGGGGAGCTTCCTCGTCGACCGTCTGCGGGGCCTCGGTGCCCACACCACCGTCCCGCGCAGCGCAGAGACCGACCTCGTGGACCGCGGCGCCGTGCGCGCGCTGATCTCGCGGGTGGCCCCCGAGATGGTCATTCACCTCGCGGCCCGGGTGGGCGGAATCGGGGCCAACCTCGACAATCCCGGGCGCTTCCTCTTCGAGAACCTCATGATGGGGGCCAACCTGTTCGAGGAGTGCCGGCTCGCCGGGGTCCCCAAGCTGGTCGCCACCGGGACCATCTGCGCCTATCCCAAGTTCGCGCCGATTCCCTTCAGGGAGTCCGACCTGTGGAACGGCTACCCCGAGGAGACCAACGCCCCCTACGGGATCGCCAAGAAGGTCATGAGCGTGATGTCCGAGGCGTACCGGACCCAGTACGGGATGAACAGCTGCGTGCTGTATCCGGTCAACCTCTACGGTCCGCGCGACAACTTCGATCTGCGCTCGTCGCACGTCATCCCGGCCCTCATCCGCAAGTGCGTGACCGCCCGCATCGAGGGCCGCTCCGAGGTCTCGCTGTGGGGCGACGGCACGCCTACCCGCGAGTTCCTGTACGTCGAGGACGCCGCCGAGGGAATCCTGGCGGCCGCCGAGAAGTTCGACTCGAGCGATCCCGTCAACCTCGGGAGCGGAGAGGAGATCTCGATCCGGGCGCTGGCCGAGGTGATAGCCCGGGCCACCGGGTACACCGGGCACTTCGTGTGGGATCCGAGCCAGCCGAGCGGTCAGCCCCGCCGCCAGCTCGACGTCTCGCGGGCCCGCGAGCGCTTCGGGTTCCGGGCGGCCACCGCGTTCTCCGAGGGCATCGCGCGCACCGTCGCCTACTACGAGGCGAATCGCCCGGCCATCGAGGCCGGGGCCGGCTCCGGAGTCATCCCGCCGAACCCGCCCACCACCCGAGAGAGTCGACCCACATGAAGAAAGCCCTCATCACCGGCGTCACCGGCCAGGACGGCTCGTACCTGGCCGAGCTGCTCCTGTCCAAAGGCTACGAGGTCACCGGGATCATCCGGCGCTCGAGCTCGTTCAACACCGAGCGCCTCGATCCCATCTACCAGGATCCCCACGCGCCGGGCTACCGGCTGAAGCTGGTCTACGGCGATCTCGACGACGGGAGCGCGCTCGCGCGGGTGGTCGAGCAGCTCCAGCCCGACGAGGTCTACAACCTCGGGGCCCAGAGTCACGTGCGGGTCAGCTTCGACGTGCCCGAGTACACGGCCTCGACGGTGGGGATGGGAACCTTGCGCTTGCTCGAGGCGCTGCGCGAGACCGGGCTCAAGCAGAAGACCCGCTTCTATCAGGCCTCCTCGAGCGAGATGTTCGGCGGGGCGGCTCCGCCTCAGGACGAGAGCACGCCGTTCCTGCCGCGCAGCCCCTACGCCTGCGCCAAGGTCTTCGCCCACCAGATCTGCCAGAACTACCGCGAGGCCTACGGGATGTTCATCAGCTGTGGCATCCTCTTCAACCACGAGTCTCCTCGACGCGGGATCCCGTTCGTCACCCGCAAGGTCACGCGCGCCGCGGCCCGCATCCGCCATGGGCTCGATCGCAAGCTCTACCTCGGCAACCTGGACGCGCGGCGGGACTGGGGCTTCGCGGGGGACTACGTCGAGGCCATGTGGCTCATGCTCCAGCAGGACAAGCCCGACGACTACGTGGTCGCGACCGGCGAGTCGTACAGCATCCGCGATCTGCTCGATGTGGCGTTCTCGACCCTCGGGCTCGACTGGCGGCCCTACGTCGAGATCGATCCGCGCTACTTTCGACCGACCGAGGTCGACCACCTGCGCGGCAACGCGGCCAAGGCGCGCCGGGCGCTCGGTTGGTCGCCGCGGGTCACCTTCCGGCAGCTCGTCGAGATGATGGTCAAGGCCGACGAGGAAGATGTCCGGTCGGCGCTGGCAGGCCGCCCGCCCTCCTCCTAGCCTTGTCGAGGTGAACGTCCATGTCCACGACCATGTCCCCGACCATGTCCATGAAGAGAGCGCTCGTGCTGGGAGCGAACGGCACGCTCGGTCAGGCGCTGTGCGCCTACCTGCCGACCGCCGAGGCCGGGAGCTGGCAGGTGGAAGCCCGGGACCGCGGCGGCTGTGACATCGCGAACCCCGCCGAGGTCGAGCGGGCGCTCACCGAATCGCGGGCGGAGGTGGTCTTCAACACCGCGGCCTTCACCAACGTCGATCGGGCCGAGGACGATCCCGAGGGCGCATTTCGGGCCAACGCGCTCGCGCCCGAGATCCTGGCGGAGGCCGTCGAGCGTCACGGCGCCAAGCTCCTGCACTACTCGACCGACTTCGTGTTCGACGGCGAGCGGCCGCGCGCCTACGACGAGTTCGATCCGCCGACTCCTCAGGGGCTCTACGCCCGCTCCAAGGTCGCCGGCGAGCAGCTGGCGGCGGCGGCTACCCGCAGGCTGTTCGTGATGCGGGTGGGGTGCCTCTACGGCCGCAACGGCAAGAACTTCCCGTCGACCATCCTGCGGCGGTTGCGGGCGGGTGAGACCATCCGCGCCGATCGCGAGCGGGTGGGCTCGCCCACCTGGGTGATGGACGTGGCGCGGGTGTCGGCGGCGCTGGCGGTCACCGGGCACTTCGGGCTGTACCACGGCACCTCCCAGGGCGAGACCAGCTGGGCCGACTACGCGCGCTTCCTGGCCGCCGAGCTCGGCTTGCCCGCCGAGCGGGTGGTCGGTCAGGCGACCCACGAGCTGCCGATGATGAAGGCCCCGCGCCCGCGCCGCGCAATCCTCGACAACCGGATGCTCCGGCTGCGCGGCCTCGACCTGTTCCCCGAGTGGCAGGCGGCGGCCCGGGCCTTCCTGCGATCCGAGACCCCGGCGCCCTGACCGCGGCACGGGCGTTCGTCGGTCGGCCTCAGACGCCGGGGGCCCGGCCGCCCGGCTCGAAGGGGTAGTCGACCGTGAGGGTCGCGCTCACGGCGTGGGCGCGAAAGACCGAGCTCGGCCGGCGGCGCTGGAGGAAGTAGAGGGCCTGGTTGCGCGCGGGGTCCATGATCCGCCCCGCGACGAAGTCGGTGGCGAAGTTCATGTACCTCCCGATGGTGTCGGTCTGCCAGACCTGGCGCACGACCTCGTCGTGGGTGCGAAAGGCATCGAGGGGACGGACGAGCGGCACCATGACGTGGAAGAACTCCGGATCGAGCTCGGGGTAGCAAGCCGGGCAGGTCCGCCCGTAGATGGGTTGTACCCCTTCGAGGCCGCCGCGGGTGGCGATGGTGGCGTTGCAGAGGCCCCACATCTCGATGGGCGCCGCGTCGGTGTAGTACGCCAGCACGCCGCCGTAGTCGGTGACCAGCCGTGCGCCGGGAGGAAGCACCGGCGCGAGCATGGCCGCCGCCTCCTTGAGCCGCTGAACGTGGACGAGCTGCTCGCGCGCAATCGCCACCTTCTGCCGCTGCAGGGGGCTCCCGACCAGGTGAGACTCCGTTCGCAGCGCGAGGAACCCGAGCAGGATGAGCGGGGCGCCCGTCCCCACCAGGGAGGCCACCCACCTTGGGCGGCCCGCGAGCATCTCCGTCAGCTCGGCGCCGCCCCAGAGCGCGATGACCAGCAGCAGCGGGAAGACCGGCAGCAGGAACCGGCCGTAGGGCATCCAGTCCCCGCCGACCTTGATCACGTAGAGGATCTGGCTGAGGACGAACAGGACCATCGCCACCCCCGGGGCCTTTCGACGCGCCAGGAGGATGGCGGCGAAGGGCAGCGCCAGGTACGCGCCGCTCGCCTGCATCTCGTCGCGCACGTACTGCCAGCCGCGCCCGGGCATCACCTTCGGCAGCAGCGCCTTCGCGTAGTAGGTGGATGGCAGCGGCAGACCATAGGTGTGCCAGCGCCACGCGAACCACAGCAGGTAGACGAGCACCCCCGGCCCGGCCCAGAGCGCGTACGACCGCAGCCCTGACCAGCTCGGCTTGCCGTGGCGCGCGCGCCACGCGCGGCGCGCGGCCTCGAAGCCCAGGATGAAGACCAGCGGGACGCACCCGTCGATCCGCATGAGCCCGACCGCGACGAACGCCGGGACCACCAGGGGTGCGAGCTCCGGCCGCGAAGACGACCGTGCGTAGAGCCAGAACCCCAGCGTCAGCAGGGCCGTGTGCGGCATGGTCTCGAGCCCGATCTGAAAGGCCATCACCGCGTCGGCGTTGACGATGGTCAGGGCCGCCGCGGCGAGCGCCGAGACCATCCCCACCTTCTCCCGGGCGAGCCGGTAGGTCGACAGCACCAGCAG
>Ga0265318_10000247_pt1 | contig 47241 bp, 44 predicted proteins | sample 4821metaG_FD_192431 | JGI IMG/M metagenome (GOLD analysis project Ga0265318, IMG submission 192431) | Rhizosphere microbial communities from Carex aquatilis grown in University of Washington, Seatle, WA, United States - 4-8-21 metaG | ecosystem: Host-associated > Plants > Roots > Rhizosphere >... | reverse complement strand
CCTGGGTCCCCTTGTAACTTGCGCTGTGCCGGATCGGTTAGAGTGCCGATTGCGGTGTCGGGTGAGAGTCCGCAGTCCCCCAGGTCGTATGAGGCCGTAGGGAAGCGCGAGGCCTCACCCGTCGTTCCATTGAACCCGAACAGTCGCTTGGGCCGCTCACGGCGAAGCTCGATTGCGCAAGGATGGGTGAAGATGGGCACGTATGTCGGTATCGATGTCTCGAGGGATCGTCTGGACGTTCATGTCCTGCCGCAGGGCGAGGCCTTTAGCGTGGAGCGTAACGGCAAGGGGTTGGCCGTGCTGGTGGAGCGCCTCAAATCCTTCGCTCCCAGCCTTGTGGCGGTGGAGGCGACCGGCGGATTTGAAACGACCACGGCGGCGGCGGTGGCGGGTGCGGGTCTGCCGCTGGCGGTTATCAATCCGGCCCAGGTCCGTCATTACGCCCAGGCCCTGGGCAAACGGGCCAAGACCGATCCGATCGACGCGTTGGTGATCGCGCGCTTCGCCGCCGACGTTCGGCCCGAGCCGCGCACGCTGCCCGACGAGATGACCCGGTTCCTGGCCGATCTGGTGGCCCGGCGCCGGCAGATCGTGGAGATGCTGCAGGCCGAGCGCCAGCGCGAGAAGCGTGCCAGCGTCAAACGTCTGAAGAAGAGCATCGCCCGGCTCATCGCCGCGCTCGAGAAGGAGCTCGCCGAGCTCGACCGCGACATCGACGATGCGGTGCGCTCGTCGCCGGTGTGGCGCGAGAAGGAGGATCTGCTCGCCTCCGTTCCCGGCGTCGGCAGCAAGATCGCCCATACCCTCATCGCCGGTCTGCCGGAACTGGGCACTCTGGACCGCAAGCAGATCGCAAGCCTCGCGGGCCTGGCGCCCTATACCCGCCAGTCCGGCAAGTGGAAGGGCAAAAGCATGATCGGCGGCGGGCGCAAAGACGTGCGCACCGCCATCTTCATGGCTGCCCTCGTCGGCACGCGCTTCAATCCCGTCCTCAAAGCCTTCTATCGACGTCTCCTGGCCGCCGGAAAACCCAAAATGGTTGCCCTCATCGCCACAGCCAGAAAGCTGCTCACAATCCTCAACGCTATCCTCAGGGACAAAAACCCTTGGCAAACCGCTTGACTACCAAGACAGTCGCTTCCCTCGCATCGACGCTATCGCGCCGATGCTCGCTGGGGATGACAGTTGAGCTTACGGAGAAACCGCCTCGCCCATCACCTCGCCGATGGAGTCGTGGATCACGAGGTCCGCGATCTCGTCCTGCTCGGTCGGCTCGCGGTTGACGATGGCGAGCTTGGCGCCGTTGCGCTTCGCAAGCAGCGGGAAGCCGGCGGCGGGATAGACCACCAGCGACGAGCCGAGCACCAGGAACAGGTCGCAGGCCAAGGTCGCGGCTTCGGCGCGCGCCATCTCGAGCTCCGGCATCGCCTGGCCGAAGGAGATCGTCGCGGTCTTGACGATGCCGCCGCATGCCTCGCAGTCCGGGGGATCGCCGTGGCGTTCGAAATGCGCGCGGATGGGCGCGAGCTCCACGCGCGCGCCGCACTCCAGGCACTTGGCATAGCGCGTGTTGCCGTGGATCTCGATCACCTTGTCGTCCGGCACGCCGGAATCCTGATGCAGGTTGTCGATGTTCTGGGTGATGACGTGGCTCGCGCGGCCTTGGGCGACCAGCGCCGCGACCGCCGCGTGCCCCGCGTTCGGACGCGCGAGCGCGAACTGCTCCTCCATCGCGAAGCGCCGGCGCCACGCCTCGCGGCGCATCTCGGCCGACGCGACGAAATCGCGGAAGTCGATCGGCGCCATGCGCGTCCAGATGCCGCCGGGCGAACGAAAATCGGGGATGCCCGACTCCGTCGAGATCCCCGCCCCCGTGAACACCGCCACGCGCCGCGCGCCGTCCAGCAGCGCGCGCAGCGCTAATGCGCCTTGCAGTCCGCCGACAGCCATTTCGCCTCGAAGGATATGTTCGACACGGAGGGATGACCCTGGATGGCGGTATTCATCGTGACCTTGCCGGCGTAGTGCTCGGGCGTGTCGTAGACGACCGAGAAGTGGCCGCCCTTCATGTGCTCGCCGGTGCAGACCAGGTCCGCGCTGGCGCTGTTGGACGTGGTCTTGAGGTTCGCAACGTTGCAGTCCTTCTCATGACCTGCGCGGCCCATCGTCGGCGGCTTGAACTGGCCCACCTCTGCCGCCGTCACGCAATGGGTCATGGTGAAGGTGTTGTTCTCCGGCATCTGGATGCCCGCCGCCTTCATCTTGGCGCGCTGCTCGGGCGTGATGCTCGCCATGATCCCGCTCATGTCGGCATGGGTCGTGACTTCCCAAAGCCCCGCCTTGCCCAGGCCCGCCGCCGCTATCGCCGCCGTGGCCAGCGCCGCCATGCCGAACGCCGCCGCGGCGCCGATGTAACTCCTACGCATGATCGCTCCTTCGAATTGGGGAGAGGAAATCTGCCACAAAGCGCAAAGAATAACCTCCCCCTTGTGGGGAGGTCGAAAAAGCGGCGAGCAAAGCGAGCCGGTTTTTCGGGTTGAGGGAACGGTGCGGGGGCGCCCTGCCCCCACCCGGAAAATGCTTCGCATTTTTCGACCTCCCCACAAGGGGGAGGTCATTTAAGAGTCGCATCCACCGTCGAATTGGGGTCCTGCCCCGTCGCCTGCCAGGCGGCGAAGCCGGTCCAGCCGTTCGGCGACCAGAACGCGCCGTCCGTCGCATAGACGTGGTAGTGGTTGTTGTCGAATGTGTTGCTCGACGAGAACTTGTCCGGCTTGAAGTCGGCGAACCAGCCCGCGATGGCGCCCTCGCCGCCGGCCAGCGTGACGTCGTTGTCGTGGATCAGGTTGCCCTTGGGCATGTTCGCGCGGCCGCGGTTCTGCTGGATGATGACGATGCCGTTGCCGCCGGCCGCCGGATCGAGCACCAGCGTGTTGTTCTCCACCTCGACCGCCGAGGAGTTCTGGATCTGCACCTGCCCGTCCCAGCCCCAGTTGAAAGCCGCGGCACCGTTGGCCTTGAAGCTGTTGCCGTCGACGATCACGCGGCTGCTGATCTCGACGGAGATGCCGGCATAGAGGTTGTTCTCGATGCGGTTGCCCTTGAACAGCATCTGCTCGGAGCCGATGTCGGCCCACAGCCCGTCGCCCTGGTTGTCGTGGACGTAATTGTCCAGCACGAACCACTCGGTGACTTGCGCCCATTTGGCGCCGCCGCATTCCCAGGTGCAGTTGGTGCCGTTCCAGACGTTGAACGCGATCTCGTTGTTCGTGACGGTGCCGCTGCCCGCGCCCGCGCCGGTGCCCATCTCGCCGTTGTGATGGATGTCGTTGTTCTTGAGCTCGCTGCCCGGCGGCATGACGACGCCGACGCCGTGGTTCCACAGCACCTCGTTGCCGGTGATCTCCCACGCCTTCCCCTGGCCCTGGTCGCCGATCGCGCCTTGCTGGTCGGCACAGGCATAGTTCTCGATTCTGAGGTTCTGCACGGTCACGCTCTTGGCCTTGCCGCCGAAGGCGAAGGGGCGATAGCTGAGCTCGACCGTGTGGCCCGAAGGATCGTCGGCGAAATAGACCGCGTCATTGCCGTAGTCGTAGAAGAACGTGCCCGGCTTCACCTTGGCCTTCTTGGCGACGGCGCGCAGCGGCCGGCCGTCGAAATAGAGGTCCTGCGGATAGCCGCAGCGGGGAAATCCGCTGCGGCACTCGCCGTGAACCATCGTATCGGGATCGATCGGCTGGTTGCGCGCGACATAGAGAGCGCCGTCGCGGTCGAACGTGTCGAGCAGGTTGGCGCCGTCCAGGATCGCGCCGTCCGCTCCGGTGAAGACGTCGTCGTTCTTGGGCGTCACCGATTGGATGCGATAGACGCCCGCGCCCAGCATGAAGGTGGTGCCCGCAGGATGGCCGTCAACCGCCGCCTGGATGTCGTCGCCCGGCGAAAGCGCCACCGTGACGGCCTGCGCAGGCGCGGCGAGCGATGCCAGGATCGCGAATGCTGCGATGGTCCGCATGCTTCTGCGCTCCGCGCGGTTGCGAGGCGCGCAGTTTGCCACAAGGCGAGAAAGATAACCTCCACCTTTGTGGGGAGGTCGAAAAATCCGAAGGATTTTTCGGGTGGGGGCGAGGCGCCCCGCACCGTTCCCCCACCCGAAAATTTCTTCGCAATTTTCGACCTCCCCACAAGGGGGAGGTTGATTCATGTTTACACAACCGCGTGTATCAAGGGTTCGTGACAGGTTTTGGCGACAATTTCGCGGCAAGCTTCCATGGCGTGTCGAAGGAGTAACGCCATGAACCGCATGAGAACTGCACTCGTGATGGCCGCATGCATCCTGATGGCGGCGAGCTTCTCCGCTGCCGCCGGGCCGCTCGGCGAGTTCCCCTGGCAGATCGGCGGCGGCATCCACACACCGCCGCCTCCGCCGGTTCGCTGACGCCGGCACGCGCGGCGCGGGCTCTTCCCTGACCCGCGCCGCACCCGCCGCCGCGACAAGCAGGAGTCAGAGGGCGTAGGAAGCGCCCTCGATCGACGTCATGCAGAACGCGTTCGCGATGTCGTTCTCCGCCTGGACGACGACGCTGCTGTCCGGATTGATCTGGAGCCGTCCGTTGGCGCCGTTGCACAGGGTCACGGGAACATAGACCGTCTTCTTCGGAACCATTTCCGCAGGCAGATAGAAGGCGGTGGTGAAGGTGCCGATGGTGATGGACCGCATCGCGCCTTGGAACAGCACCACGCCATGGACGAGGCGCACGGCCGGCTCGGCCGTATCGGTGGTTCCTACCCAGCCGGGGGTCAGCCCGAGCGGCGTGAATCCCGTCGTGTCGAGGGAATAGGCCGCGCCGTCGAGCGAGGTCATCTGTTGCGCCAGATTGAAGCCGAACGGGGACACCACATTCACCGTACCGTCGTGATTGATGACGATCTGCCCGGGATTGGTGGAGCCCATGTTGAGCGGAAGGTAGACCGTCATCTGCGGGCGCTTGTTCTCCGGCACCGTGAAGGCCGCGCCGCTCGAGCCGCTCATCATCGCGCCTTCGAGATACACGACATTGCCGATGGTGCGGGCCGCCGGGGCGACGGGATCGTTGGGATCGCCGTCGGAGTACGGCACCCAGCTGTTCTGCAGAGCGAGCGTCGTGGAACCGTTGCCGGTCGCGTCGACCGCATAGTTGACGCCGTCGAGCGAGGTGAAACACGCCGCCTGGCCGAGGCCGCCGCCGCCCTCGGTCTTGATGGACACGCTGCCATCGGGAGCGATGTCGAGCTCCCCATTGACGTCGTCGCACAGATTGGTCTTCACGAAGACGTCTTTCACCGGCCGGTACAGCGCGGGGATCTGGAACGGCTGCGCCGAGCCGTTGAACCTGTTCCGTATCGCGCCCCTGAGATGGACGATGCCCTGATACGACAAGAGCGACGGCGTCGCAGAGCCGCCATAGGTCTTCCATTGATTGATCAAGGTGAGCCTTGCGACGCCCGCCCCGCGCGCGGGATCCGCCGCGAACACCGTGCCGGACAGCAAGACCAATCCCGAGCCGGCGGCCGCGAAGGCGAGCCGCCGGAGCTGTGAACTCCAAAACATCCCATTCTCCTTTTCGTTTGGCAGACTCAGGCGATCGTGCAGGTGAGCTGCGTTGGCGATGACCTAGCGCCGCGCTCCGGCGAAGTCTTGGGCTGGGACGACGTCCCTCACGGACTGGAGCGACATCGCTTGAAACGCACGCGGCGCGGGTCACCCGGCCCGCGCCGCGCGGCTCTCTCCACCTCTGAAAAACGGGGTACTAGAGGTGGAAAGAAACTCCGTCGAGCGACACGAAAGCGAACGGATCGCTGACGCCCGCCTCCGCCAGAAGAGAGACGGTGCCGTCCGGCGCGATCTGCAGGCGCCCGTTCGCAGCTTGGCCCATGTCCACCGCTATGCAGACGGTCCTGGCCGGCCGCATTCCAGGCGGCAGGACGAACGGACTGTCGCTGCTTGCGCTGCTCTGTGTGATTGCGCCCTGGAACTCGACGACACCGTGATCCACGCGCACGCTTGGGGTCGCCGTTCCGTCCGCCGTGTCGGGACTCCAGCCGTTGATCAGCGTCAGCGCCGTGAAGCCGGTCGTGTCGAGGGCGAAGGTGGCCCCGTCCAGCGAGGTGAAGTTCTGCGCCAGCGAGAAATCGGACTGCGCCTGCACGTCCACGGTGCCATCGGGGTGGATGCCGATACGCCCGTTGGTGGAAAAGGCCATATCGAGCGCAATCCAGACGGTCGATTGCGGGCGCAGGGCCGCGGGCAGCACGAATGCGGCGGGGCTGGTGCCGCCCGTCATCGCGCCTTGGAAATGCACGACATTGCCGACAGCGCGCACGGCGGGCACGGCAGCGCCGTCGCTGCTGAAGTGCTGCCAGCCCTTTTTGAGCTTGAGTGGATGATACCCGTCGGCGGTCAGCGAATAGGTCGCGCCGTCGAGCGAGGTGAAGCACGTCGGGTCGCTCCCGTTGTCCTCGGCCCCGAGGGTTGTGCTGCCGTCAGGTGCTATGACCAGCACGCCGTTTTCGGCGTCGCAGAGGTCCAGCTTGACGGCGACGGTCGCGGCGGGCCGGAATGGCTCGGGGACGATGAAGGGCTCATCGCTCGAGCCGGTGGGCTCCTTGATCGCGCCTTTCAAGTGAACGATGCCCTTGTAGGCGAAGATCTCCGGCTTCGGCGAGCCGCGATAGGTCTCCCAGCCGTTGATGAGCGTGAGCAGCGTGCCGCCCGGCGGGCTCGCGGCCCGATCGGCGAAAGACGGCAGCGGCGACAGAGATGCAATGGCCACGGCAAGCACTGCAAGCCGGGCGGGTGAACCCAACGACATTCGTACGCTCCCATGTTCAACGGCGGCGCCAACGCTTTGCGCGCGCGAAACATAGGGTCGCCGGGAAGACGGCGTCTTGGACTGGCGCGACGCGTTTTGCGCTTTGTCGCGGACTGGAACGACATCGCGCCGCGGCCGACCGACTTCTGCGTCTATCGCGTCACGAGCATCCGCCGAGCCAGCGTCAGCCTACGGATCATTGTGCTAGGCACTCCGCGCCGCCGCGATATTTGCGGGGGCGGTGGGGGAAATCCCCTATTGACATCGGGGGCATCAGGTATCATGTGGACCGCAGAGTACATCGCTGGCAGCAGCGACGACGGCTCCTACCTTGGAAGCGGCAACTGAAGGGGCCGCCAGGGAGAACCACGATGTATGGACCTTATGTCCGGGACAAATTTCCCGCTCGCAGTCACCTTTCCACGATTCTCGACATCGAAATCGATCACCGCCACGGATGGCGACATCCGCTGGTCTGGCTGTCCGTGATCGCCGCGATCACGGGCGCTACGGCGTGGGCGTGGCACGCCGGTTATCTGCAGCAATAGCATCTGCGCAACTTGAATCATTCTCCCCCGTACTTACGGGGGAGGTGCCGAGCGTCAGCGAGGCGGAGGGGGAAGTCCCCCTCCGTCACGCTCGCTTCGCTCGCGCGCCACCTCCCCGTAAGAACGGGGGAGGATTTGCAGCCCTAATATTTCCGCTCGCCCTCGCCCGGGGGACATTTGCCGTACTCGGACGCGCGGCAGCGCATCCCCGCCTGGCCGACCTCGACCGGCGCGGGCAAGGTCGTGAACACCTTGGCGGCGTTTTCGTTGCCGAGAACGGCGACGTCGATGATGCAGGATTCGAGCAGCGCCGGCACCTTCACGCCCGCGCCGTTGCACACCGCCTGGGCACGCTCGCGCACCTGCGGCTCCAGGTTGCCCGCGTAGAACGGCGCCTTCGGGTTTCCGACCTCGATCTTCTCGTCCTTGCACATGAGCGACTCTTCCCGCGGCACGCGCCAGCTGTCGCCATAGACGCCGTAGAGGTCGCCGAACGATACCGGTTCGTTCAGCACCGCGCCCGACCGCGTCGCGATCTGGCCCGGATTGCCGTTCGGATTGACCATCAGGCCGCGCGTCGCCGAGGTCGGCGCGTGGCCGAGCCCGACATAGAGGTTGATGTAAGGACCGACCACGTCGGCGCGGATGCCGTCGCCGTTGGCGCCGCGCGCGGAATAGACCTCGCCGTTGCGCCACACGACGGTGCCGTCGCCGAGCGCGATGCTCTGTCCGTCCCCGAGCTCCCTGACGCGGCCGTCGATCTCGACGCGCGTCGGCGCCTGGCAGATCGCCACGCGCGTCTTGCCGAAGCGCGCGCCCACTTCCTTGTTGATGTCGGCGTTGGGCCAGTTCGGGGCGCCCGACACCTGCCGCGTCTGGACGGCGAAATCGTTGCCGTCCGCGAGCTGCAGGAAATCGCCCGCGGCCTGGAAGTCGTAATAGAGCCCGCTCAGCGTCGTCAGATGCACGTCGCCGATGCCGCTCGCCGCCGAGCACGACGCCGGCGTGCCGGGTACGTTGCTCTGCGTGAACACGATGGCCGGCGACGGTCCGGTGCCCAGGGCGGGTGTACCGACAAGGGTGAGGTTGTTGACCTCGCCGGTGAAGCCTTCCAGCTCGCACGCCGGCGCATTCGTGGTGCCGTTATGCGTGGTGTCGCGGACGATCATCGTCGTGTTGGGGGCGAAATTGGCCGAGAAGAAGCAGCAGTCGCCGACGACGTTGTATTCCACGTCGGTCCAGCTCGAGGACAGGTTGAGGAAGCTGTCGTTGTTCGTGATCGTGTAGGCGTTGCTTCCGTCCCATAATATCGCCGTATCCAATCCTCCCGAGACGGCCGTCAGGGTGAGCGTCATGTTCGGCAGGTTCGTGGCGGGCTCGGACGCGGCCGTGCTCGTAGCACCGCTGTTTATGAAGCAGCCCGAGGCCGTGAAGGTCCAGGCGGCGGAAGGACACGAGCCGACGCCGATCAGCCAGTATTGCATGATCAGTTGGTGGGGGAGCGTCTTGTTCGAGTACACGACCTGCTGCCAGCCGCAGCTCGGTACGCCGCCGCATTGGGGGTTGTTGAAGGTGTTGGTGTTGAGCTGCAGCGAATAGGCGTCGGCTATGGCAGACCCGCCGCTTCCGGACGACTGCCCCGTCTCGCCGGGCGGCACGACGGTGCCGGGGTCGAACGATCCTTCGGCGCTGCTCATGCTGCCGGTGACGCGGGCAGAGAAATCCGTGCCGTTGCCGACGGTGTCCGGCGCCGGCGAACCATGCCGCGGGAACGGGTGCGGCGGCGCGACGGCGCACGGCACCTCCTGCCATTCGACGCGCGGGAAGGAGGATTTGAAGCAGCCCTTCTTCGGCACGGCGAGCTTCTTCATCGCGGCGCGCCACTCCTCGCGGCTGGCGGCGGTCTGCGGCTGCCTGACGGGCTCGGTGGAGGGCTTCTGGACCGGCGCGGGCGTTGCCTGCTCCGCCGCGCGCGCGGACGGCAGCGCGAGGATGCCGGTTGCCATGACGATGCCAAGAACTCCCGTGACGCGTGCGCACACCGAGCTTGAAAATCCCATGGCGTCCTCCCGTTGTCGTCGACCTCATAAATCTGTTCGAATGATTAAGACTACTATAAATAGAATATACCCGCAAGGCGCCGGCCCGGCGGCGATCTCTGCGGAAACCCGCGCCGTTCCTCGAATTCGAGCCGTCACGCCTCCCCGCAGGGGTAGCATCGGCTGCAACCGCAGGAACCGCGCGGCGGAAAAAGTTCCATCGGAACGATCTTGAATTGCACGCAGGCGCGGTACCGCCATAGCGAGAAAAGCCCGTCATTGTTGAACTAAATGCATTCCCGCATCGCGCGCGCGCTGGCGCGGACGCGGCTGCGCTGCTAAGGTTGCCGACAAGTTAAGAGCGTGTGGGGTTCCAAAAATGACGATTTCGCGCCGCCAGGCGTTGGGCTGGGCGTCTGCTTTCGCGGCCACGGCCGGCACGACCGAGTTGAGCGTCGCGGGCGCGGCCGCGCGCGCGGCCAAAGCGCTCGGCGGGCGCAACGGGCGCAGCATCGAGCCGGCGCAGCTCTTCCAGCAGCTCCTCATCCACCGCGACGAGGCGCATCACATCCCCCATGTCGGCGTCATCGCCATCGCCTCGCCCGACGCGGCCTGGTACGCGGTCGACACGCTCGACGACACCGCCTACCGGATGTTCACCAGCCGGGGCAAGAAGCGCGGCTACCGCCTGCGCCGCGTCAGCGCGTTCAACACGCATGAGGGCGTGCGCTACGCCGCGGCGTGGGAGCAGCTCGCCGGGCCGGACTGGCATTCGCGCCACGCCATGAGCCGCCAGGCCTTCGACGCGCTCAACGCCGAACGCGCGCGCCACGGCTTCTGTCTCACCCATGTCGATGCGCGGCTGGACTATGCCGGCATCTGGGAGAAGGGCGACGCGTCCTCGCAGCAAGTGTTCTCGCAGCTCACGGTCGGCGACTACCAGCAGCAGGCCGCGACGCTCGCCGGACAGGGTCTGCGTCCGACGCGCATCTCGCTCGGGGTCGAGAGCAAATCGGTCTTCGTCGCGGCGATCTTCGACAAGGATAGCGGCGCGCCGTGGCAGGCCAACGCGCAGATGACCGCGGCCGAATTCCACAAGGCGAACGCGACGATGAAAGCCCAAGGCTACCGACTGCGCGACGCCAGCGGCCACATGCTGAGCGGCAAGCCGGTGTTCTCGGGGATCTGGGATCAGGCGTAGAGCGGGCGGGGATGATTGCCCCACCCGTCTCATGACCTCGTGACCGGTTTCGGACGAAGACGGCCCAAGCTGTCAGTCATCTTCGTTCGCTGTGCATCAAGGCCGCCGTACTCAGCGGCACTCTGACGACCATTTCGATCTGTCACGGTAATGATGAAGCGACGCCCATTCGGGACCGTTGAATATCGCGCAGTGAGTTCAGCAAAGTCTGACACCGATAGGCTGTGCTTCTCGCAGAGTTCGGGCAGCGCATCGCGATAGAGCCGGACTGCCCCCTTTAAGCTGTCGGAGGGACTGCCCTCGATAACAACGCCGCGAAGGAAGTCGATTGTAATGCCTTCGCTTGGGCTTCGATCAGCTTCCGCATAGACGTCTGTTTGATACACGCCAATGAGGAAGCCGTTTCCGCAGGCGAGTGAGTCAGCGATGTTATGGGCGACAGATCGGAGGACGTCGTGCTTCATCCTCACAGCATAGCGTCAGGATGTGACTCTCCAAAATATAGAGGCGGGGCAATTGCGCCAGTTTTTTCAAGGAAATCAAAGGCTGGAATTGGATTTTGCGGTATGTTGGCGCAAAGGGTGAAGCCTGAAAAGGCCCGATTTCGTACCTTGGCGATATGCCGAGGAACCGCCCCCACCTAGAGCCCGCATCACTGGCCCAGGCCGTCACCACGGCCCTACGGCGGTCCCCGTCGCCCTTGCGGACGGTCGAGGTTATCGCCGCAGTCGTCAGGATCGCGGGCTACGGCGACGCCTCGCTCCCGCTGGTAGCCGCCAACGTCCGCCAAACCCTCCGACGCCTAGAGCACCGCAGCGCCGAGGTCGTCATGACCGGCACGCGCCAGCAACGCCTATGGGCCATCGTCGAGCGCGACTAGCCCTATGGGCGACACTTTCGTTATCTCCGGCTTGAAAGAGAAGCGTTCCGCGCTTGCGGGGCGCATCGTAGACCTGCGGCGCGAAATCAAAGACCTACAGGGCCAATTGGAGCACGTAGACGCGGTGTTGCGGCTGTACGGTCTTGAGCCTGCCGAAATCCCGAACAAAGGCCGTATGCCCGTCCGTAGCGTCTATTTCGCGCGCACGGAACTAAGTCAGCGTTGCCGGGACATGCTACGCGACAAGGGCGCGATCCGCGCGGACGCGGTTGCGGTTCAAGCCATGCTCGACAAGGGCATGGACCCCGAAAAAGACCGCAAAATTAGGACCGATTTCAATAAGCGGATTCTCGTCACGCTCCATGACATGCAGAAAGCCGGATATGTCGAGAAGATCGGGCACGGCGCGGGCGTGAAATGGATAGCGAAAGAACAGCCCTCCACCCCATAAGGCGGTATAGGCCATTCCTGAGAATTTGTTGTAAGGTTTTCGGTCCCTGCTGGGCTGCCACCCATGGAGGGACGATTGCTCGCGCTTCGGAACACGCTCGCACGATGAAGATATGCGAGGCGTGATAGTCATGTCCATAGGGAGCACTGCGTGTTTCTCTTTCTCATTTGGCGAAAAACAACACGGTTCCTCATATCAGCGTCGTGGGCGCTCCTATTGGTGCTCCCTGCCGTGATAGGTGCGACAATCGCAATTCTGACTAAGGCGCAAAACGGCGCGCTTACAGTTCCGACTTGGGTGACCGTGACAGCAATTTTTGCTGCTGGCCTTTTGCTTCTCCAAGCCTACGCTGAATATCGACGCAGAACCTATGACATGACATGGGCTTTCAAATTCGATGACCAATTCAATTCCGACAGCATGAAGAAACTCCGCGCAAAAGCGGCGCTCTGCTTGGAGCAGAATATCAGCGATTTGGGAAAAACCGATCCATGCTTGTCCGACATTGACGATGTGTTGGACTTTTTCGATGAACTTGGGTTCTGCGAACGGGCGGGGCAAATGAGTCCGGAAGTTCTGCATCAGAACTTCCACTATTGGATAAAGGGCTATTGCAGCGCAGCGCATCACTATATCGCCGCATGGCGCCTTAAAGACCCTCCAAGATGGGAATATGTCGAGCGGCTTAACAAGATCGTTCACGCGGTAGCGCAACGAAGAAAGCATAAAGCTTCGCTCTACTTGAACATGGAAGATGTCAGACGCTTTTTGGATGAAGAGAAGGGCCTTATTGAAGATCATTAGGCGACCTTCTCAAGATGGCGCTGATAATATCCTGCGAAGTCAATGGATGGTCCGCGCCTCAACGCGAGTTCCGTCACGCGGCGCACCTGAGCGCCGTTATCCACGCGTCTCGCATCTTCGCGCCACGCGCTCTCTTGAGCGTAGCGAAGCAGGTACGGCCCGGCGACATGATGGAAGTGACCCATTTCGCCGCGACGGAGGCGCGAGAAATAGCTTTCTGCTTGATTGGTGCAAGCGCCGTCGAGCGAATAAGCCTCAGAGTGATTTATGCGCTTCATTTCGTATTTGCTCGCGAGGTCGTTCCAACCGCTCGCGTCGTCCGCATTCACAAGCGTTCCGATTTCAACGCGGCTTTTGATCCATGCCAGCGCCGCGCCTTCGGAGGCGAACACGGCGGGGACAGAATTACCGTTGCGCTCGCGAACAACCACAACGGACTTACGCTTACCGGATTTGTTTTCGAGCAAGCGGCGGTCCTGGCGATGGTCTTTGACGTTCGCGGGCTTCACATAGCCGCCGAAATAGGCTCCATCGACTTCCGCGACCTTGCCCTTGCCGCCAACCTTGCGACCGCGAAATTCTTCCGCCATCGCCTCACGGACCTTGTGAAGCAGAACCCAGCAAGCCTTGTGCGACATGCCGAGATCGCGGGAGAGCGCGAGTGCGTTCTTGCCTTTGACTTCGTTCATGAACACGGCAATCGCGGCGAGGTACGCGCGGAGCGGGGCCTTGTGCGAGGCAAAGAGCGTCCCGGACGTGATGGAGAAGTTCTTGCTGCAAGCCTTGCAGCGGAAGCGTAGCAGGCCCGTGGGGCGGCGGAACCCGTAGGGCTCAAGACCGCCGCACTCGGGGCACACCGGCTCTCCAGCGGTATCGTGCCAACGGATTTTGCGGAAAGCAGTTTCGGCCTCGCCTTCCGACATACGAAAAACTTCGGCCAGACTGAGCGTCCGGGCGGCTTTCGTTTGGAGGAAGTGGGTCTTTTTCACTGCGATCTATCGTTTTCGTGACCTCACGAATATGATAGGTGACGGCCCCCTTGTCAAGCCCGATCTAACGATTATGATAGGTCACGAAACTGATAGGGAGTCTCAAGTGGCACTCGCAAAAACCGAGGAAGAGTGGGGCGCTAGGGCTAGCGCCTTCCTGAAGGCCGAACTCAAGAAGGCAGAAATGACCTACGCCGATTTGGCGAAAGCCTTGAAAAAGCACGGATTCCGGGAGACGGATGCCTCCCTCACAATGAAGCTCAAACGCGGGGCTTTCACCGCCTCGTTCTTTCTGGCCTGCTTGGCGGCGATAGGGCTTGATGGGGTGAAGCTTGAGGATGTTTGACCGGCGCCGACTTCGTGGCTGGCGACGCTGGTTCTATTGGGCGCGTTACCTAGCTAGGCTAGAGCTATCCTTAGTGGCACTGCTAATAGCGATTCCGATATTTTTTTCGCCTTTCATCGCCGTTGACTATACCGACTATGTTGCAGATCACCCTGACGCAAGCTACGCCGCCTATCAGTACAAACAGCAGCATCAATCCGTCGCCGCTATCATCTACCGGCCTATCCACCTGTTCATAGAATCCAATCGCGGCGACATTGACGCTTTCTCCACTTTCACTGTCGCTCTGTTCACGATTGTTTTGGCTTGGTCCACAATAAGATTGTGGAAAGAAACCGAGCGGCTGGCGAGAGATGCGGTCAAAGCAAACAAATTCACGGCCAAGGCTTTTTATAGCGAGCAAAGGCCATGGATATACGTCGATCTTAAACCGGATAGCGGCATAAAGTGGGCTGACGATTGCCCTGAATTGTTCGCGGATGTCATTTTGAAAAACACTGGCCGAACTCCGGCAAGAGATGTGTATTTTATTGCTGATCTTGTCGCTGACGACTCCCCCGATGAGCGGCATAGCGAATTGATCCGGAACGCCGCTGATATGCAGGGCTTCCGAAATGTGCCCGGCACCACTCTGTTTCCCGGTGCGCGATCCGTCCTTAAAACAAGATTCTATTTTGACGCCAGTGATCTTGCGCGTGCCATGAAAAGTGACCGATCTGGGCTTCTTAAATCCGGCGTTCTCATTATGCATATCGTTGGGAGTGTGACCTACAAATCCACTATAGACGGGTCCGTTGGGCGCACGGATTTCAGGATTGTAGTTTCCCGTGCCGCTAAAAAGGAGCGCCCGAACGTCAACTACGCCATCCGCGTTGGAGAGGACGTTTCGATGCGAAATGTTCAATTTAGTAGCAGCGCTTTCGGCAACGGGGCGTGGTAGGGCGCTAGCAGTCGTAAATAGGGCAAGCCATCCGACTAGCGCAGCGACCGCCGCAGGCCATCGCCTGTTCCCGCCATTTCCCGGATAGTCCCGGTATTTCCCGGTTCTGGCGGGTATTTCCCCTTTGCGCCAACATACCGGGATTTTGGCGCGCCCTAGGGGAGTCGAACCCCTCTTGCAAGATTGAAAATCTTGAGTCCTAACCGATAGACGAAGGGCGCGTTGGTCGCGGGGCTATAAAGGCGCCCGCAGCGCTTGGCAAGCGCCTCTCTAGACCCCCGCCGCGGCCGCGTCGTCGAGGTGGAGCTGGACGCGCATCCGGCCGTTCCAAGCGTCGGTCCGGAGCCGTCCGGCGGCGTGGATGCGCTTGCCGCGCGAGGCAAGCAGCCCCTTGCCCAGCGGCTGGTCGGCGCAGCGGAACGCGATCGCGTCCAGCCCGCCTTCCAGGCGCAGCTTCACGTGATCCTGGCCCACGACGTCGGCATAGGCGACGCGCGCGTCGGCGACGGCGAAGACCGGCTCGGGATTTCCGGCGCCGAACGGTCCGGCATGGGCGATGTCGCGCACCAGCGCCTCGCTCGCGCCCGCGATCGTCGCGTCGATATTGAGATCGAGCGTGTCCGTGGCCGCGAAATCCTGCGCGGCGAGGAAGGCGTGGAACGCCTCGCGCTGGCTTTGCATGAGCGAGAAGCCCGCGGCCATCGCGTGACCGCCGCCGCTTTCGACCACGCCCGCCTCCTTCGCCGCGCGAACGACCGCGCCGATGTCGACGCCCGCGACCGAGCGCGCCGAGCCGCGGCCCATGCCGCCTTCGAAGCCCGCGACGAAAGCGGGCTTGCCGAAGCGGTCCTTCAAGCGCCCCGCCACGATGCCGACGACGCCCGGATGCCAGCCCTCGCGTGCGAGGAACAGGAACGGCGCGTTGTCCTGCGTGCCCGCCTGCGCGATCGCCTCGTCGAGGATCGCCTTCTCGATCGCCTGGCGTTCCTGGTTGTGGACGTCGAGCGCCTGCGCGAACTCGCGTGCCGTTGATGCGTCGCGCGTTGTCAGAAGATCGACGCCGAGACTGCAGCGCCCCACGCGTCCGCCCGCATTGATGCGCGGCCCGAAGACATAGCCGCAATGATACGCCGTGAACGGCTGCGCGGCGCGCGCGACCTCGGCAAGCGCTGCGAGCCCCGGCCGCTGCAGGCGCATGAGCTGCGCAAGCCCGGCGCGCACGAAAGCACGGTTGACGCCGATCAGCGGCACCACGTCGCAGACCGTCGCCAGCGCCACGAGATCGAGCGCCTCGCGCAGATCGGGCTCCGCGATGCCGCGTGCCGCATACCATCCGCGCAGCGCGCGATTGAGCGCGACCGCGAACAGGAACGTCACGCCCGCGGCGCTCAGATGCCCCTGGCCCGACATGTCGCCGTGCTGATTGGGATTGACCTGCGCGAAGGCCGGCGCGGGCGCGTCGGCGCGGTGATGGTCGAGCACGATCGCGTCGAGCCCCGCGTCGCGCGCGGCGATGAGCGCCTCCGTCGCCGCCGCGCCGCAATCCACCGTGATGACGATCCGTGCACCCTCCTCGCCAAGCGTGCGCATCGCCGCGGCCGACGGCCCATAGCCCTCCGTCATGCGGTCGGGGATGTAGATGCGCGTTTCGATGCCGAGCGCGCGGAAGAAATCGTGCAGCAGGGCTGCGGAGCACGAACCGTCGACGTCGTAATCGCCGAAGATCGCGATGCGCTCGCCCTGCTCGACCGCGCGGACGGCGCGCGCCACCGCCTTGTCCATGTCCTTGAACGCCGACGGCTCCGGCAGCAGCCGCTTCAAGGTGGGACCCAGGAAATCCTGCGCCTCGTCCGCGCCGACGCCGCGCGACGCGAGCAATTGCGCCAGCGCCAGCGGCAGATCGTGCGCGCGCATCAGCGCCCGCACGGCCTCGTCGTCGCTCTTCGCCAGCACCCAGCGCCGTCCGGAGAAGGAACGGGTGACGGCGAAAGCGGGTGCGTCGAGAACGGGTGCGGCCAGCGCCATATCAAAACCCAACCTGTCATCCCCGGCCGAGCGTTGCGTCAGCAACGCGAGGGGAAGGGGATCCAGGTCCAAAGGATGTCACGGTCGCGCAAGTGTAGCGCTGATTCGCGCGTGAATTCGACAGCGGAGAAGCTTCGACACCTGGGTCCCCTTCCCTCGCGCCGCATGCTTTGCATGCGACGCTCGCCGGGGATGACAGCGGTGCGGGATGGTCAACCAATGTCCCGCCGCCGGTGCCTCGCCTTGATCCAGCGCACGGTGCCCGTCGCAGAGCGCATCACGATGCTTTCGGTCTGGACGAACTCGCGGCCGACCTTGACGCCGCTCAGCATCGAGCCGTCGGTCACGCCGGTCGCCGAGAACACGACGTCGCCGGAGGCGAGGTCCATCAGCGAGTACTTCCTGTTGAAGTCGGTGATGCCGAGCTTTGCGGCGCGGGCGCGCTCGTCGTCCTTCCTGAAGACGAGGCGCGTCTGGATCTGGCCGCCGACGCAGCGCAGGGCCGCAGCCGCGAGCACGCCTTCGGGTGCGCCGCCCTGGCCGATATAGATGTCGATGCCGGTGGAGGGGTCGGTCGTCGCGATCACGCCGGCCACGTCGCCGTCGGTGATGAGCGCGACCCTGGCGCCCGCGCGGCGCACCGAGGCGATGATCTTCTCGTGCCTGGGACGGTCGAGGATCAGCGCGGTGATGTCGGACGGCTTCACGCCCTTGGCCTTGGCGAGCGCGACGATGTTGTCGGCGGGATCGGCGTCGAGGTCGATCGTGCCGTCCTTGTAGCCGGGGCCGATCGCGATCTTGTCCATATAGGTGTCGGGCGCGTTGAGCAGCGTGCCGGGCTCGGCCATCGCCATCACCGCGAGCGCGTTGGGCAGCGCCTTGGCGGTGAGCGTCGTGCCTTCGAGCGGATCGAGCGCGATGTCGACCTTGATGCCGCCCGAGCCGACCTTCTCGCCGATATAGAGCATCGGCGCCTCGTCGCGCTCGCCCTCGCCGATCACCACCGTCCCGTCGATGGGCAGGATGTTGAAGGCGCGGCGCATCGCCTCCACGGCCGCCTGGTCGGCGGCGTGCTCGTCGCCGCGTCCGATCTGGCGCGCGGCCGACACCGCCGCCGCTTCGGTGACGCGGACCGCTTCCAGCGCGAATGCACGATCGAGATGGCCTGACGACATAGTTGCTCCTTCATCCCATTCGTCATCGCCCGCTTTATGCGGGCGACCCACGGCAACAAACGAGACTGTGTCCGTGGGTCGCCCGGACAAGCCGGGCGATGACGTCGATTTTTTTCACCCCGTCTCCATCGGAATCATGCTCGGGGCGCCAAGGACCTTGTCGGAGGTGGCGATGCTCTTCAAGGCGCGCGCCACGGCAAGTTGTGGAGTTTCGTGGGTGATCATCACGATCGACACCGCCTCGCCCGGATTGCGGCCGCGCTGCAGCATGCTCTCGATGGAGACCTGCGCCTCGGCCAGCCGTCCCGCGATCTCGGCGACGACGCCCGGGATGTCGAGCACGTCGAAGCGCAGATAGTAGGCCGATGCAGCCATGCCTTCCGGCGCGGGGATGAGCGGGGTGAGCGTGTGCGCGGGCTTGCCGAAGGCAGGCTCGAAGGAGCCGAGCGCGATGTCGACGATGTCGGCGATCACGGCCGAGGCCGTCGGCCCCTCGCCCGCGCCGCGGCCTTCGAAGAAGAACGGACCGGCCTCGCCCGCGTCGACCGCGACGGCATTGAAAGCGCCGTCGACCGCGCCGAGCGGCGTGCCGGCCCGCACCATCGCGGGCTGCACGCGCTGCTCGATGCCGCCGCCCACGCGCCGCGCGACGCCGAGCAGCTTGATGCGGTAGCCGAACTCGCGCGCATAGCCGATATCGGCCTGCGTGATATGCGCGATGCCCTCGACATGCATGTGCTTGAGGTCCGGCGCGGTGCCGAAGGCAAGGCTGGCGAGCAGCGCCAGCTTGTGCGCCGTGTCGCCGCCGCCGACGTCGAGCGCGGGATCGGCCTCGGCGTAGCCGAGCGCCTGCGCTTCTTTCAGCACCTCGGCGAAGGAGCGGCCGGTCTTCTCCATCTCGGTGAGGATGAAGTTGCAGGTGCCGTTCAATATTCCGTGTACGGAGTTGATGCCGTGCGCGATCAGGCTCTCGCGCAGCGCCTTGACGATGGGGACGCCGCCCGCGGCCGCCGCCTCGAATTTGAGCGCGAGGCCCTTGCTCTCGGCCAGCGCCGCCAGCCGCGCGCCGTGCTTGGCGAGCAGCGCCTTGTTGGCGGTGACGACGTGCTTTCCGGAGGCGAGCGCGCGTTCGATCAGCTCGAGCGCCGGACCGTCCTCGCCGCCGATCAGCTCGACGACGACGTCGGCCTCGGAATGCGCCAGCGCGACCGCCTCCTCGTGCCAGAACGTCTTGGAGACGTCGCCGGCGCGCTTCTTGGCCTTGTCGCGCGCGGAGACCGCCACGACCTCGAGCCGGCGCTCCGCCCGCTCGGCGAGTTGATGCGCGCGCAATTGCAATGCCTTGAGCACACCGCCGCCGACGGTGCCCAAGCCTGCGAGCGCGATGCGGAGGGGTGCGGTCATGCGGGAATCTTAGGGGCCATGTCTCACGGATATATGTCGGGGACCGGCGGGAAGCAATTATGCGGGAAAGCCCAGAAGGCGCGCTCGGCCGATCTTAACGCTCTTCGTCGCTTCCGGCGTCTTTGCGGTTGAGCTTCGCCCAGTCCTTGTGATCCGGGATCATCTCTTCATCGATCCATTGCTGAACTGAATCGTAAATCCCCGACGCCGGAAAGCGCGGGTCTGTCTCCATATCTTCGATCCAGGTCAGATGCACCTGAGCAACGCGCCCATCCGCGAGCGCGAACACCGCCGTATCGCAGCCCCGCCGCTGGCCCAGCATCCGAACGCTCAAGCCGTAAAGCTGATGCTCCGGAGAGCATTCGAGCGCGAGCTCCTCTTCCCAGGCGGCGCGATAGTCGTCATCGCCCTCTTCCTCGTCGGCCGAGTGCCAGGGGGCCAGCCACTCGATAGGAGGTATCTCAGCCATCGAAGGCTCAACTCTGCAGGAAGATCTCCGCCCTGCGATTGCCGTCTTCGCCCTTGGGCATGGATTCGTAATAGACGGGCTGGCTGTCGCCGACGGCTTCGACGAGCACGCGGTTGGCGGGCACGCCGTCCCTGATCATCTCCTGCGCGACCGCATTGGCGCGGTCCTGGCTCTTGTTGAAGATCACCTCGAGATGCTTTTCGACCGGCATGTTCGCGGTGCGGCTGGAGGCATGGCCGACGATGCGGATGAAGCCCGTGCCGCCCTGGCGCTTGAACTCTTCCACCGCGGCGCGGATGCGAAGGCGCGCGTCGGCGTTCAGCAGCGTGCCGTCGCCGGGGAAGAAGACGACCGATGACGGCGGCAAACCTTGCGCGTTCGCATAGGCGCTCGCCTGCGTCTCCGGCGGTGCCTGGTTGATGGCGTCGAGATTGGCGACGACGGCGCCGCTCATCTCCGGTCCGCCCATCGCCTTGGCCGAAGATTTTAGCTTCGGCGCGGGTGATGCGCTCGCCATCATCGCCTCGGCAGCCACGTGCGGGTGATGCATGCGGGCATCCCCCGCGGTTTGGTCGTAGCGCGCGATGATCGGCTGCGGCACGAACTGGCCGATGGTGGGATCGAGCGGCGGCGCCGAGGACGGCTGGAAGCCGAGCTGCGCGTCGGTCGGATTGATCTGCGCCGGGGTCGGCATGCCGCTGGATTGCTGCGCAGGCGGCGACGCAACGACGGGCGCGACGGACGGCGCGGGCGCCGTGTCGTTCATCGCCACCTGCTGCCTTGGCGCGGGCTGCTGCGGCGAAGACTGCGCAGGCGGAAGATTGCTCGCGGTGGGCGCGGGCGGGGGCGGCGGTGCCGCGGTCGCGGTCGTGTCGCTCGCACCGGTGCTCGGCGTGACATCGCCCGTGTTCGTGTCGATGTCGGCGTCGGCCTCTTGGACCGGCTTCGCGCTTTCGGCGTCGAAGGTGCTGCCGAAGACACCCGTGTTCGCGCGTTTCTTGCTCGGCGCGGGCGTGTCGCTTTCGCTCGGTGCGGGCGGCGGCGGTGCCGCGCTCGATGCGACCTTCGTGTTGCTGTCCGACGGTTCGGGCGCAGGCGGCGGCGGAGGAGGTGCCGCGACGGGCTCCGTGCCGCCGCGCAGCGCATCGGCGCTGTATTGCGTGCTGGAGCGGTCCGACGCCAGCGACTGCGCAACCTGCTGCTGCTGTGCCTGCGTCGACGGCGCTTCGGGCTTGTCCGGGATCGCCGCGAGATCGGGCGTCTCGCCGCTTTGCGCGTCGGCGTCCTGATCCTGCGACGGCAGAGCCGTCCGGCTGTCGTCGCCGCCGCCGACCCAGGTGGTGGGGTCGACCCAATCCGGAATGCTCGAGCAGGCGGTGGTCCCCAGGGCGACCAGGGCAACCACGCCCAGGCGGGCGCACAACTTCGTCACGTCCGTCATAAACAAAACCTCCGTCGACCCCGGCCGCAAGCCACGAGTCCAGCGAAGTCCATATACAGGGGCGCAGGCCCCCTTCCAAGCCGGACCCAACGCAAATACATGAAATCTTGTAACAAACTCGCCTTGCGGCAGCGCAACAGGGGCGTTATGGACGGGCTTCCCTGTCCGGAACCCGAACGCCATGTCGCAGCCCGAATCCGAGAACCGCTACCGAATCGGCGACCCCGCCGAGTTCACGCGCAACATGATGCAGGTCGGCCAGCAGTCGCAGCGCCTGCTCGCCGATTTCGTCAAGCGCCAGACCGCGAAGGGCGCGGGCGGCGCGGGCCCCATGGATCCGCTGAACCTCACCGGCACTTTCACCGCGCTTCTCAAGAGCATGGCGGCCAATCCTGCGGTGGTGATGGAAGCGCAGTTCCAGCTCTGGCGCGACTATATGGGGCTGTGGGAGCAGACCGCGCACCGCATGATGGGCGGCTCCTCCAAGCCGGTCGTGGCGCCCGCCGCGGGCGACAAGCGCTTCAAGGACAAGGACTGGGAAGAGAACCAGATCTTCGACTTCATCAAGCAGAGCTATCTGCTGACCGCCAACTGGATGCAGGAGACGGTCGCCAAGGTCGACGGCGACCTCGACATCAAGATGAGAAAGCGCATCGAGTTCTATACCAAGCAGTTCGCCGACGCGATCGCGCCGACCAATTTCGTGATGACCAATCCCGAGGTGCTGCGCACGACTTTGCAGAGCAACGGCGAGAACTTGGTCAAGGGTCTTAACAACCTGCTTGAAGACCTCGACAGCGAAAGCGGCCAGCTTTCCATCCGCCAATCGGCCGACGCCTTCAGGATCGGCGAGAACATCGCCACCGCCCCCGGCAAGGTCGTGTTCCGCAACGCGCTGATCGAGCTGCTCCAGTTCGATCCCACGACCGAGAAGGTCCATGAGAAGCCGCTGCTGATCTTCCCGCCCTGGATCAACAAGTTCTACATCCTCGACCTGCGGCCCGAGAACTCGTTCATCCGCTGGGCGGTGGCGCAGGGCTACACCGTGTTCGTGGCCTCCTGGGTCAACCCCGACCGCGAGCTCGCCCAGAAGGGCTTCCAGGACTATATGCGCGAGGGAATCTTCGCAGCACTTGACGCGGTGCGCGACGCGACCGGCGTCGAGAAGATCAACACCATCGGCTACTGCATCGGCGGCACGCTGCTGTCGGCCACCCTCGCCTACATGGCGGCGAAGGGCGACGAGCGGGTGAACTCCGCGACCTTCTTCGCGGCGCAGGCCGATTTCAGCGAAGCCGGCGACCTGCAGATCTTCATCGACGACGAGCAGCTCGAGTCGATGCAGCAGACCATGGAGGCCGCGGGCGGCGTGCTCGAAGGCAAGAAGATGGGCACGACCTTCAACATGCTGCGCGCCAACGACCTGATCTGGTCGTTCGTGGTGAGCAACTACCTGCTGGGCAAGGAGCCGGCGCCGTTCGACCTGCTTTATTGGAACTCCGACACGACGCGCATGCCCGAGGCGACGCACATGTTCTATCTGCGCGAGTTCTACAAGAACAACGCGCTCGCCCAAGGCAAGATGACGTTCGACAACGTCAAGCTCGACCTGAAAAAGGTGAAGGCGCCGATCTATCTGCAGAGCGCGAAGGAAGACCACATCGCGCCGTTCCGCTCGGTCTACAAATCGACGCGCCTGTTCGGCGGCCCGGTGCGCTTCATCATCGCAGGCAGCGGCCACATCGCCGGCGTGATCAACCCGCCTTCCGCGAAGAAGTACCAGTACTGGACCAACGACGCGGCCGGCGCCGGCACCGACGGCAAGATCAAGGGCCCCTACCCCGCGAGTGTCGAGGAATGGCAGGCCGGCACCGTCGAGCACCCCGGCTCCTGGTGGGGCGACTGGGATCAGTGGCTGTCGAAACTGTCGGGCAAGAAGATCGCCGCGCGCGTCCCGGGCGACGGCAAGCTCAAAGTCCTCGGCGACGCGCCGGGAACCTATGTAAAGGTGAAGGCGGGGTAGCGGGCGATTTGAGATGGCATGCTAATATCTCAAGAAGAGGTGGATAGTCTCCTCGCACGCCCGTCCGAAACGCGTAGCGTGGAGCTAAAAGCGTGGATTGACCCGGCTTCAGAAGACGGCAAGGTCAAAATTTTGACCGCGCTGTTGGCGTTGAGAAACTTCAACGGCGGTCGACTTCTAGTAGGATTTGACGACCAAACCCAAAAACCGTTGCCCGAGGTTCCATCGGGAATCTCTAGCGCATTCCAAAACGATACCTTGCAATTGTTAGTATCCAGACATGCGTCTGAATCATTCGATGTGCAAGTATGTTTTGGCGAACTAAACGGACAGAGACATCCCGTTATCGCTGTTGCCGCGGGCGTAAAAACGCCTGTCGCCGTAAAAACACCGGTAACTGACAAGAAGGGTGCCCAAATTCTTCGGAAGGGCCCCGTGTTTTTCCGAACCCTAAATGCCAACGGCGTAGTTAGCTCCGCAGAAGCTCAACCGAGCGATTGGCCCGAACTTATGCAAATCTGCATGGATAACCGAGAGGCGGACATTGGCCGATTTATCCGTCGTCATCTGGCTGGAACCGACATCAGATCACTCTTGAATTCTCTTGGCGATCCGAACATTGAGCCGAAGCATCCTCCAGATGCGGAAGTCATCGCGCGCCAATGGCTCGTTGAGGCTTCTCAACGATTCGAGCGTGCGCTTTCCAACTGGCCGGCAATGCCTTATCCGGGCGAAAGGCCAGATATTAGCGCTCTTTCGAGGATTGGTGCATGGGAGGTCGCGTTAGTTATCTCGCCGCCGCTCGCAGGCCTGACCGCAAACGATGATTTCTATCGAAAGGTCGCCTCTTCGAATCCCGGACTTTCCGGCTGGCCCGTCTGGTTGGAGACAAGATCGCACGCTCTCGAAGCAAGTCGGCATCGCCATATCGAAGGCGGGTGGGAAGCACTAGTGGTGTCTAGGCCAAGCGGCTTTTGGGATCATCTTGAATTTCAGCGGTGGGAACCTCGCGGAAGATTTTATCTCCGCCGCTTGTTCGATGATGATGCCAGTGCAGAGGCACGGCGTGCGGCTATCGGTCAAATCTTTGACTTAGGCAGAGCAGCATCACGAGTTGCGGAATCGATAGTTACGGGCATATCGATTGCGAAGGGCCTAGGATGCAAGGAACAGGAAACGGCGCTAAATTTTGCGTATCGCTGGACCGGGCTTTCTGGCAGGGCGCTCGCGTTTTGGGCCAGTCAAGTTTATTTTGATCCTTTCCCAAAACGGTCCGCCGACTACAGCGCGCAGTCGTTCGTGTCAGTCCCGCTTTCTACTGCACCGACCGCCATTACACCATTTGTTGTGGGTGCGATTGAGGAATTGGCAGCCAAGTTTGACGGGTTTACAATGCCTAATTCTGCTGTTGAGAAAAGCGTCCAATTGTTTCTCGGACGTCGCACATGACCTCCACCGTCGAGCCTCTCATCGTCGACATGCTCGCCTGGATCGCCAAGGAAGAGCGCAGCTACGCCGAAGTCATGGAGGTATGGCGCACCTCCTGCCCGCGCCTGCCGGTGTGGGAAGAGGCGAACGAGCGCGGGCTCGTCACGCGCCGTGTCAGCGGCGGCGTCGCGATCGTGGAGGTAACCGCCGCGGGGCGCGCGTTCCTCGACGCGCAACGCGCTATCGCTTGAGGCTCTCCTCCAGCAACCGCACGAACTCCGCCTTCTGGCCGTCGTCGATCCAGCGCACCACCGCGACCATGTCGTGCTCGTAGTCGATGAAGACGATGTTGTCGCCGTTCCCTAAGAACATCACGCTGTCCTCGCGCGCCGCCGGCGCGAGCCTGCGGTCCGTGTTCAGGAACCAGTTCATGTAGCCGTAACCGGGGTTCGGGCCCGTCGGCGTGCGCGAGAGCTTGATCCATTCCGCCGACAGGATCTGCTTGCCGTTCCACCGTCCCTCGTTCAAGCCGAGCAGGCCCATGCGCGCCAGGTCTCGCGCGGAGATGAACATGCCGCCGCCCCAATGGCCGCCGCCAGGCGGCACGGCGATGCGCTGACCGTCGATGGTGACGAAGGCGTTGTCGTAGTGCTCCCAATGCCACGTATCGGACGCGCCGATCGGGTCCATCACGTTTTCCTTGAGCACCTCGGGCAGCGGACGCTTCCACAGACAGGTGAGCGCGAGCGTCAGCGCGTTCACGCGCACGTCGGAGTACTTCCATTCCTTGCCCACCGGCGGCGGTCCGGCGGCGAGTTCGTCGTAAGGGTTCTTGCCCGGACGGTCGGCCCACCACGGCTTGCCCCACATCGTGCCCACCCAGCCCGAGGTCTGGCGCAGCATCTCGTCCCAGGTGATCGGCTGGTTGTGCGGCAATTCGAAATCGGGCGACGGATGGACATAGTCGAGCACGCGGTCGTTCACGTCGCGGATCATGTGCCTGTCGAACGCAACGCCCGCGAGCGCCGACACGAACACCTTCGTCACCGAATGCGTCATGTCGACTTTCGCGGTATCGCCCCACTCCGCGACGATGCGGCCGTGGCGGATGACGAGGCCGTTGAGCGGCGCATGGACGCTGAGCGGCCCGATGGGATCGGAGAACGGTCCCGCGAACTGGATCGGAATGGTGATGCGCTGATCGCGCTGGTCGATCACGCCGTCGAGCGAAGGCGACAGCTTCGCCTCGTGCGCGACCGAGAAATCGATCGCGGCCTGCAGCTTTTTCGCGTCGAAGCCTTCCTGCGCCGGCGCGCGCGTCTGCCATATACCGCTTTGCGGCGGGAAATAATCGGCGGCCGAAGCTGCCGTCGCGCAGCACAGCGCAAAAGCGAGAACGATCCTCATGGCTTGCGGCTCCAGGCGCCGACGAGCGGCGACCAAATGTAGATATGGCCCTTGTCCGAGGCCTCTTCGATCAACCGCCTCTCCAGCGTGTCGATGCCGATCTCGTCCTCGCGCATGAGGCTGGCCTGCACGAGCATGGGCGTCAGCGTGCGCATCAGGCTCGCCATGATGTAGTAGCCTTCAGGCTCCGCGCGCGTGACCGCCGGCGCCCAGTTGATCAACCTGGGATCGGGCAGACCGGCCTTGCAGAACGTCTCGAACATCCGCATCCCCATGTCGAGATCGCCGTGCACATGCGCGAAGGCCGCGCGGATCGCGCGCTCGCACGTGTCCATCAGGGCCGACTGCGGATAGCCGCGCGCGCCGCTGAAATAAAGCTCCTGGAACGCGACCACGCCGCCGGGCGCAAGGAAGCGCAAGAGCTTGCGCAACGTCGCGACGGGATCTGGCATGTACATCAGGATCAGCCGGCCGACGACGGCATCGAAACGCTCATCGGTCTCGAAGGCGTCGACCTCCGCGATTTCGAAGCGGCATTGGGAAAGTCCGGCCGCCGCCGCGCGCAGGCGTGCCGTCTCCACCGCCTGCGGCGAGCGTTCGACGCCCATGACATGGCCGCTTGGCCCGACCATGCGCGCGGCGAGCATCGAGACGTCGCCCGCGCCCGATCCGATATCGAGCACGCGCTGGCCTGGCGCGATCCCGGCCGCCTTGAAGAGCGCCTCGGTCCCGGGCGCATAGAAGCGCGCCTGCCGCTCCAGACGTTCGAGCTCGGAGCGCGAATCCCCGAGCACATAGCCGCTGCGATCGTCGGATGTCATGGCCAGCCCCCTATTTCGACAGATGCCGCATTGCCTGCGCGATGGCAAGGCTGGCGGCATCGCCGCGCTGGATAAGACCACCGATCACGCCCTCGACATCCTGCGGCGTGACATTCTGCGAGAGCTTGAACTTGCCTTCGAGCGTTTCGAAACGCACGGAAAAGCCCACGATCGCGCTCATCAACGCCCCCATCTTCTCTTGCGGCACCTTGTCGATGGTCCAGGGTCCTTTGGGCAGAAGCTTGTGCTCTTCCGACGCCGACAGGTCGACGAGCAACTGACGCAGCTCTTCGGCGCTCAGGCGCCGGACGATCCCCCTGCCCTCGACCGCAATGTAGTTCCAGGTCGGAACACGGCCCTTGGTTTCATACCAATCCGGCGAGACGTAAGCGTCGGCGGCGATGCAGGAGAGCGAGACGCGCGCGCCGTCTTCGAGCGCGGCGAGCGGGTTGCCCGACGCAAGATGAAACCGCACACCGTCCTCGTCCACTACGACCGGCATATAGGCGAACGCGACCTCCCCGTCATGCACGGCGGCGAGTGTGACGAAGACGCGCCGGCGCAGCACCTCGCGGATAGCGCTGGCATCGTCGATGGCGAAAGCGCGCGGGCGGTACATCATGTGCTCTCCATAACACAGCCTGGCGGCACGTCGCCCTTCGAGGCTCGCTCCGCTCGCACCTCAGGGTGACGTGCCTACTTTAGCAGTCGCGTCATGCTGAGGTGCCCGCCGAAGGCGGGCCTCGAAGCATGGCGCGCCGCTCACACCAGCCCCGCCGTCTCCGGCAGGCCGCACATGATGTTGAGGTTCTGCACCGCCGCTCCCGACGCGCCCTTGCCGAGATTGTCGAGCACGGCGAGAAGCCGCGCCTGCTCGGTCTTGTCGTTGCCGAGGACGAACAGCTTCATGCCGTTGGTGAGCTTGAGCATCTCCGCGTCGATGCTCTGCGGCGCGCGGCTCGCGATGGCGTAAGGCGTGCCTTGGCGCATGGCCTTGAAGAATTCGATGTGGTCGAGATCTGCGGCCTCGATCAGCTTCTCGCCGCGATAGGCATCGCCCAGCACCTCGAAAAGATTGTAGACCGTCGGCCGTCTCGGCAGCGCCCAGAGCTGCAGCGGCACCTCCACGATCATACCGCGATAGAAGCGTCCGACATTGGGCGAGAACACGGGCGCATGCGCGAGGCCGGCGTGCACGCGCATCTCGGGCGTGTGCTTGTGCGACAGGGTCAGGCCGTAGGTGCGCACGACCGTCTCGACATAGCCGGGCTTATCCTTCGCCTCGAACTCCTCGATCATCGCCTTGCCGCCGCCGGAATAGCCCGAGACGCCGGTGACGGTGAGCGGAAAGTCGGGCGGCACCAGCCCGGCGCGCACCAGCGGCCGCACCAGCGCCAGGAAACCGGTCGGCCAGCAGCCCGGATTGCTCACGCGCTTCGAGGCGGCGATCTTCGCGCGCTGGTCGGGCTCGAGCTCCGGAAAGCCGTAGGTCCAGCCCGGCGCGACCCGATGCGCGGTCGAGGCGTCGATCACCCGCACGCGCGGGTTGTCGATCATGCCAACGGCGTCGCGCGCCGCCTCGTCGGGCAGGCAAAGGATGACGATCTCGGCGTCGTTGAGCGCGGCGGCGCGCGCCTTGGGGTCCTTGCGCTCGGCGTCCGAGAGCTGGACCAGCGAGAACTCGCAGCGCCCGGCCAGCCGCTCGCGGATCTCCAGCCCGGTGGTGCCGGCGGCGCCGTCTATGAAGACTTTCGATACCATGTTCCCGTTTGTCCCCCGCAAACCGGCGGAGCCAAGATTGACAGGATGTTACGGGGCCTTTTAGCTCATCCCGGGTGGTGATTCCGAGTCCTTATGAGCGGGGCCGTCGCCACCGCGGGTTCGGCGTTACGTCAAATCAACGATGCGGGCGCGCCTCGCGGGGAGAATGAACATGGACTTCAACAAGGTCTGGCAGAACTTCCAGGACACGGTCACGAACCACTACGTCGATTTCAACGGCCGCGTCGGCAGGACCCAGTTCTGGTACTACATGCTGGTCGCGATCTTGCTGATGGTCGTCGTGAGCGTCGTCGCTTCGGTCATCCGGGTCCCGGCGCTGGGATCGCTGGTCGGGCTGGCGCTGCTGCTGCCGAACCTCGGCATGGGCGTGCGCCGTCTGCACGATACCGGCAAGCCCGGCATCTATATCGTCATCCTTCTGATCCCCGTGGCGCTGTACATTGTTCTGGCCATCTTGTCCGCCATCCTGCTGCTGATGGGCGGCGGGCTCGGAGCCCTGATGATGATCGGCGGGCTCTTCATGCTGGTCGGGCTCGCCAACCTCGCGGCGCTGGGCGTGATGATCTACTTCTGGGTCCAGCCCGGCCAGACCGGCGACAACCAGTACGGCCCCGCGCCCGCCGTGTGGACGCCGAACTGAAACCCGACGCGCTTTGACTCAAAACACGGCCCGCGCCTTTCCGGCGCGGGCCGTATTGTTTTTGCCGCGTCTCCTTGCCGCCGTTGGAACTTTTCCCGCCGGGCCGATCGCGCTATGCTACCTGAGGGGGTGAGGCATGTTTGCTCCACAGGCGACGAGAGCGCGTGCCGGAGCCGGCGAAGTTCCGGCTGCGAAAGCGGCCGCCCAGTCCACCCGCGGCCAAGGTGGAAGCGACGCGCAATTTGATTTTGCCAAGATCGCGGTGAACGGCGTTCCGCTTCGGCGCAAACTGGCCATCGGCGATGCGAACGATCCGTCCGAGGCCGAAGCCGACAGCGTCGCCGAGCGCGTGATGCGAACAGCCGATGCCGTCGGACCGGTCTCGGGATCGGCACCGGCCGCGCTGCGGCGCAAATGCGCGGCTTGCGAAAGCGAGGACGAAACAAGCATCCGTCGCCAGGCCGGGGGCGGAGGGGCGCACGGTGCGGCCCCTTCGATCGTCCACGACGTCTTGTCGTCCGCCGGCCATCCTCTCGACACCGCCACGCGCTCATTCATGGAGCCGCGCTTCGGCCACGACTTTTCGGGAGTCCGCGTGCATTCGAACGGCGAGGCCGGGCGATCGGCAAGCGCCGTCGACGCGCGCGCCTACACCGTCGGGCAACACATCGTCTTCGCTCCGGGCCGGTATGCGCCCGAGACACCGGACGGACGCCACCTCCTCGCGCATGAGCTGGCGCATGTCGTCCAGGCTTCGGGATCGGCACCGGTCGCGCTGCGGCGCCAGCGCTGCGGCCATGATGGGCAGCGAACCGGCTGCGTTGCAGGCAGCTCGGGGCGATGGTCGCTCGTCGACATGGTGACGAAAGCGGTCACGAATCCGGCGTTCGACAAGACGATCGTCGAGCAGGGATTGCGGCCGCTCTTCCCGGGCAACTGGCTGACGGAACTCACGATACCCGTTCCCAACAAGGAAAAGAGCGGTGAAGAGCGCAGCCGGATCGACGGCACGCGCATCTCCGCGATCGGCGAGCTCAATCTGGAAATCGTGGAGGTGAAGGCGCGCAGTCCCGATGGCGGCGGTTGTGCCTTGGCGTCGAAGGAGGCTCAGGGCTATGTGAACGCCTTGGAGCCGCTGACCGACCAGATCGTCTCCATCTCGCAGAAACTTGCCGCCGTCGGCGGATTGCGCATTCCCGGCTCGCGGAAACCGAACGCGTCCGAATTGCTCACGCTGCAGAGCGCCGGGGTCGATCTGAGCAAGGACGCGACCGAGAAGGCCTGGCGGTTCTACAACGGCTTGCAGAACCGGTTGGACACGACGTTCAATTTCGCCTTCACCGCGTTCCACGCCCGGCGCTTCGCGGAAGGAGCGCCGGGAAAGACCTATCCGGCGGGACCGCCGGTCCTGGTGGATTGCAAAACGCGCAACCGCAAGCCCGGCGTCAAGAAGCGGCAGCTCGGCTTTCAGGTCAACGGCGCGGGAGGTGTAAGCTACGGCTGCGAGGACACGCCGTGCCAGGGACAGGAAGAGGAGAAGAAAGAGCAGCCGCAAGTCCAGCCTGTCGCGCAGCCGCAAGAGCAACCGCAGGCCCAACCGCAAACCCAGCCGAAAGGCGAGCGCAAACCCGACGAAGATCCGAAGGATCGTCCAGTGCCTGAGCCCGATGTTCCTGTTTGGCAGATCATGGCCGGAGCCGCCGGCGCGACGATGACGGCCGCGGCCATCGCCGCGGCGAAGCAGCGCGCGGCGCGCATCGCGGAAGAACGCATCGCCAAGGAGCTTGCCGAACGTGCCGCGCGGCAACTGGCGATAGAGGCCGCGGAACGGGCAGCCGCCCGCAACGTGATCAATCTCGCCGAGGCGCGCGCGGCGCGTCAGGCTGCCGCGCGCATCGCGGGCGAAGCCGCGGGCAAAGTCGCGACCCGCGCGGTCATCGCGGCAGAGGTGGCCGCCGCCGTCTATCTGCTCGCCAGCGGTAAAGCCGAGGCGCGCGTGGGCATCGGGCCGAGCGCGCTCGAGGCGTTGTACAGCTCGATGACGCGCAACGGCACGCCGCCCTCGCCGGAAATGAAAGCGCTGATCGAAAGCGATCCGGTGTTGCGCCAGGCTGCCGAGCAGGCGGCACAGAGCGGCGATATGACACCGCTCCAGGAGGCGGCCGCACGTCACCTGATGGAGATCGTGCACGACAATCCCGGCAAGTTCACGGCGGAAGAGCTTGAGATCCTGCGCCAGGCGTCGAACGGCACGGGTTCGTCGCCGCAGACCGCGGCAGAACTGCGCGCCGCTATCGATGCCGCGGCACTGAACCAAGCCCAGCCGGGCGGGACGTCCGACAGCACCGGCAAAGGCCCCGCCTCTCCGGGCGCCGGCCAAGGCGGCACCACGCAGGGCACCGGCCCGACGTCCGGCACAGCCGGCGCGCGGACGGGTACGCCGGGCGGCGGCTCCGGCGATCTGGCAGGAGAAGTGAACAAAGTCGCGCAAGCCCATCCGAAGCTTTCGCCGGAGATGCAAGGCCAGCTCGCGGCGGCGCCGCCGACCGTCCGCGCGGCGTTCGAGGGGATGGCCCATGCGAAGCAAGGAGTTCCGGTGGACGACGCGCTCGTTCGCGGCTTCCTGGCCACCGTCCCGTCCGATCTGACGGAGTCCGAAAAAGACACGTTGCTCGCCCATGTGCGCCCGAGCGAAGGGGAGAGCGCGCAGGCGGTGCTGGAATCGCTGCGCAGTGCTGTGCAGACGCTGCGAGCGGGCAAAGAAATTGGCGCCGGCGGCAGCGACAAGGCTCAGGACACCGCGACCGCCGAAGAAGGCAAGAAGCTGCCGCCGGCAGGAACGGCTGCGACGGCGGAGGGCAACGCTGAGAAAACGCAGGCCGATCGGACGGTCAAGCTGCTCCAGACCGCGATCGAAAGTTATAAAGGCTGGGACGATATCTCCACCGGACGGGTACTGTATGTGGGCTCGATGCTCAACGCCGCGGTGGGTTCCCAGCTCGGCCTTTATGCATACGGCAAAGGAACGGCATCCAACGGCACGATCGTCCGTTACGCGCTCTACCTGCAGGTTCGCGTGACGCGCACGCCGACCGCCAGGGGTCAGATCTTCGGGGCGACCGTGATCAGCTCGACCCCGATGGTGGGCGAAAACGGTGCGGTCGCCCCCGGATATTCACCGGACCGGCGCATCGGCGGCCCCATACACTAGAGTCTCGACCGTCCCCCGGAAAATAGGTGGAATCATTTGCGTCGGAAGCGCAATCTTTCCCCGGTTTCTCCGGGAGGTTACGTCATGGGCAAGCTCTGGCTCGGTTCGGCGGTATTGGTTCTGGTCATTTCGGCGGCGGCAAGCGCCGGGCCCATCAATGTCACGACCTATCACTATGACAATTACCGCACCGGCTGGAACCAGATCGAGACGGGCTTGACGCCGTCGAATGTGGGCAGTGCCAGTTTCCGTCTGCGCTCCTCCACCGTGCTCGACGACCAGGTCGACGCGCAGCCGCTGATCCTGGGCAGCCAGAAGATCACCGGTCACGGCGGACGCCGCGAGATCGCCTATGTCGCGACGGAGAGCAACACGATCTACGCCATCGATGCGAACAGCGGACACATCCTGCTCTCGAAGAATTTCGGCACGCCGGTGCCGTTCACCTCGCTGCCCGGAAGCTGCAACAACAACGGGCCGAATATCGGCATCAACTCGACGCCGGTGATCGATCCCTCGACCAACACGCTCTACGTCGTCACCGACACCTATGAGAGCAGCAATCCCGTCTACCGCGTCCACGCGCTCGATCCCGAGACGCTGAACGACAAGGTGACGCCGGTCGTGGTGAGCGCGAGCGGCGTTCTATCGAACGGCTCGACCTACAATTTCAACGCCTTTGCGAGCCGCCTGCGCGCCGGCCTCCTCATCGCCAACGGCAACGTCTATGCGGGTTTCGCGAGCTATTGCGACATCGCCGCGGACCAGTCGCGCGGCTGGGTGCTGGGCTGGAACCTGAACACACTGACGCCGCTCGCGAGCAACCAGCTCAACAACAAGCTCGCCAGTTCGACGGACGATTTCTTCCTGACCTCGGTGTGGATGTCGGGCTACGGGCTCGCCGCCAGCGTCGCCGGCGACGTCTATTTCGTCACCGGCAATTCCGACTACAGCGGCGACTCCTACAACCGCGTGAAGAACATCGCCGAGAGCGTGGTGCAGCTTTCCGGCGACCTCACCACCGTCAAGAGCCTCTACACGCCCGAAGGCGACGAGGGCTGGCAGGTCCTCGACGAGGAAGACGCCGATTTCGGCTCCGGCGGCGTGATGCTGCTGCCGCCGCAGACCGGCGCGGCCACCAACATCGCGGTCGCGGCCGGCAAGGTCGGCATCATGTACGTGCTCAACGCCGACGATCTCGGCAACGGCAAGCTCAAGGGCGGACGCGCCTACTCGACGGCCAATGTCGGAAGCTGCTGGTGCGGGCCGTCCTACTACAAGGGCAGCGACGGCTTCGGCCGCGTGGTGTCGAGCGGCAACAACACCGTCGGCGTGTGGCGCGTCGATGCCACGGGCGCCAGGCCCAAGCTGATCCTCAAGCGCCAGCCCGGCAGCGTCGACGGCGCCCAGTTCCCCGGCTTCTTCACTTCCGTCTCGTCGAACGGAACGCTGAGCGGCACGGCGGTGATCTGGGCGGTCGGCCGTCCCGTCGACAGCGACCCGGCCCATATCAGCCTCTATGCGTTCAATCCGGACAAGGACGGCACGCTGTTCTCCGCCGTGGCGGGCAGCTGGCCGAACACGGGCGGCGATTCCAATATCGTGCCCGTCGTCGCCAACTCCAAGGTGTTCGTGGCGAGCGACCAGACGCTGACGATCTTCGGAATAAGCACCGCGGGGCGCAAGGTTGCGATCCCCTCGCCCCGTCACGTCGACCTTCGCGCGGCGCTGGCGCCGGGCGAGCATGAGCTCTATGGCCGCATCGAGCGCGTCGAAGGCGACATGGTCCAGATCCGCACGCGCGACGGACGCCTCGTCACCATCGACGCCGCGGTCGCGAAATCGAAATACGATTTCGCCAAGCCCTGGATCGGCCATGCGCTGATGGCGCGCGGCACCTTCGCCCCGGACGGAACGCTGAAAGCCGCTCTCGTCGTCCACGCCAAGGACAGCGCGAAGATGTGGTTGGGGGACAGGTAACCGCGTGTCATCCCCGGCCGAGCGATGCGAAGGCATCGCGAGGGGAAGGGGACCCAGGCGGAAAGAGCAAGTCCGGTCCAACCACCTGGGTCTTGCATACGCTGTCGCTACGCACTCCCTCGCATCGACGCTATCGCGCCGATGCTCGCCGGGGATGACAGTGGGGCTTGAACGAACTACTCCTCTTCCTCCCCGCCCCGCTTCAGCAGCTTTTTGCGGCTTTTGTCGAACCATGCCTGGTCGCCGCCGGTGCGCAGGAAGTTGCGGAACTTATGGCCCAGCGCTTCGTTCTGCGCCGCGTCGAGCTCTTCCTCGTGGCGGCGCGACTTGGCCTTGTTCTTGAGCGTGATCGCCTCGCCGAACGCATAGCGCAGGACCTCCTCGCGATTGCAGACGAGGCCGAGCGCCTGCTCCAGCCGGTCGATCACCCCGTCCGTAGCGAAGGCGACGTCCTCGTAGTCGATGCGGACGGCGTTGCGAAGCGAGGCCCATTTGCGGAAATCGTCGAGCCGGCGGCGGACCTTCTTGGCCGCGTGCTCCATGTCGCGCACGTTGGAGAATGCTTTCGCGCCGACGCCTCGGGCCTTGTTCGCCGCATCGACCAGCGACAGGCAGAGGTCGCGCGGATCGCGATAGGACGCGACGACCAGGACCTCGCCCTTCTCGCACAGCGCGTCGAGCCAGGCGAAATCGCCGATCTCGAACCAGGCATGCGTCTTGACGGCGATGCGGTCTTCGGTACCGATCTTGGCGATGAATTCCTCGACCTCCGCGCGGCCCATCTGGCTCGAGAAATTGCGCTTCATGCGGCTCACGAGCGGTTGGACGCTGCGGTGCTCCTTGCTCGCCAGGTCCTGCGAATATCCTGCGTTGATCAGCATCCCGCGCACGAGCTCATAGGTCAGAGTGCTGCCGGATTTGGGGATGCCGTAGGCGATGATGAGCATGGAGATCCGGCCCGCGGGGAAACTCGGCGGGGCCGGCCTCGGCTTAAGGCCTTTCCTCGCGCAGCCGGTATACGGCGGCGTTGAGGACATAATCAACCGAGCCGTGGTCGCCGATCGGAAGGTAGGCGGTCTCGAACCACACGAAGCCCGCGCCCGCATGCTCGGCGCCGATCGTGCCCTGGAAAGCATGCGGATGGGCGGAGATGCGCACCAGGTCATAGGACGCCTTGAGCTGGCGGCCGAAGCGCGGCGACAGGCGCGAGATGTCGCTGACGCGGCGTCCGCTGTGGTCGACGCCATAGGCGCGCACATGCGCGTCGCCGATGAATTCGAACTCGTAGTCCTGGCCGCCACCGAGCACCCGCGCCATGCTCGCATGGGCGATCTCGGCTCCGAGGCGCGCTTCCGTCCAGGCGCGATACGGCGCGATCGCGCTCCAGCCGCGCCATTTCTTCCATGCCTGGACGAGTGCCGAGGTCTCGGCGCAGACGAGGTCGGCGATGCCCACCGCTTCCACTGCCGTCCGTTCCGGCACCGTCACCGGCGAGAAGATGTCGTCCGCGGCGCTCAGCATGGGAGCTGCTCCACGCCCGGCTTCGCGCGCGCCGCGCGCAGCGCGCGCGCGATGATGCCCGACGATGCGTAGCCGATGGCCTCGAGTTCGAGGTCGTGCGCCATGCGGCGGAAATAGGACTGGTATTTCGGGATCGCGGTGGCGTGCGCGCACCGCCTGAGCCTTGCGGCGGCTTCGAGCATGCCGGACGTGGTTTTGACGCTCGTGGGCATAGCGAAGTAATGCGCCGTCCACGCTGCGGTTGCGGCCGCCACGGCCATCTTCCGAAACACGGTTAGCGAGTGGTGAACGCTCCTTCGGGGCTCGCTACGCTCGCACCTCAGGATGACGCGACCGTCGCGGTAAGCGTCATCCTGAGGTGCGAGCCCCCCAAGGGCGAGCCCCGAAGGACAAAAACCAACGGCGGCCCGGCTTTCGCCGGACCGCCGCGGCCATGCTTTCGATCGGCTTTAGAACGCGGTGTTGCCGTTCGGCGTGCCGAGGCCGGTCGGGCCGTCGTAGCCGACTTCGCCGTGGCAGAAATACGCCGTGGAGCACGAACCGTTGCTGCCCGAGGTCACGTCGAACAGGTTGGCGGTATGCGCATACGGATCGCTGCCGTAGGTCACCGTGCCGCCATTGTTGCCGTAGACGCCCGCGATCAGCGGAGCGGCGACGCTGGTGCCGCCGAACACGAGCCAGCCGGAGCTGCGCGAGTTGACCGGTCCGTACACGGCGACGCCGGTATTGGGATCGGCGTCGGCGGAGACGTCGGCTTCCATGCGCTTCGTGCAGCCCGTGTCATGCTGCCAGGTCGGCTTGGCATAGACGGTCGAGCAGCCGCTGCCGGCGTCGACCCACACCGTTTCGGACCAGCCGCGGCTGCCGGTCGCCGTGACCAGAGAGGTGCCGCCCACCGCGGTGACGTGCGGCGAGGTCGCGGGGAATTGCGGGCCGGCCGCAAAGCCGGAGTCGCCCGAGCTCGCCGTGATGGCCATGCCGGCATGGTTGTACGAACCCTCGAAGCTCGTCGAGCCGGACTCGCTGCCGCCATAGGAGTTGGAGATCGCATGCGGATGCTGCGCCGCCGCCGTGTTCTCGGCCGCCGCCAGATTCGCGAACGAGGCGGTATTCGCCTCGACGAGAAGAATATGGCAGTTGGGGCACATGGCGCTGGCCATGTCGAGATCGAGCGCGGTCTCCTGCGACCAGCCGGTGTTGTTCGCCGGATAGCTGCCCTGCACGCCGTTCTGGTTCAGCTTCTTGAAGCAGCCATTGGCCGTGGTGCAGGCCGGCAGGCCCCATTGCGCGCGATAGACGCCGAGATCGGCTTCGGCATTGCTGTAGCCGTCGGCATCGACGATCGCGACCGTGATGGTCGAACTGCCGGCGCCGGTGATCTTATAGGCGCTCTGCAGATTCGCAGGGCTGTAGCCCGACGGCGTCGCCGGCGGCGACACCTTCGCGCGACCGGTACCGTCGGTCACGATCCAGGCATGGCAGCGCGCGACATGGCCGACGACCATTCCGCAGGCAGGCTTGGCAAAGGTGCTGCCGAACTGTTCAACCCGTGTGTTCGGACCTGCACCGGCACTCGACGCGAACCCAAGTACGACGAGGGCCGTGAGCAGCCCTCCCGACATCAACCGCATGAGTCTCTCCTTAGATTGCTCCCGCATCGCCAGTTCCCGTGGCATGCGAGAAAGTGTGCACTCGATGCTTCGTTGTAACAGGTCGAAGTGGAGTGTGAAAGGCGCGCGAAGGTGAATTCTTCCCGATTACTCATACGTTTATTCAAATACAATGCTTCGAAATAATTGCATTACGCTGTACAAAATTCGCACAGTGATAAAGTATCAGTTTCTATCTAAGATTTTATTGCGAGGAATGCATCCTAACTACGAGTTTCTTGCGCTGTAAAGCCCAAAAGCGCCGGCGGGACTCCGCGGCGCGCGCTGCTGCGCCGCACGGCAACTCCAACGCGCAGGGTCCCATGCGGCATGCGCTCATCCAAACGGCCGTGGCCGTTATTCGTTCCTGACCAGGACAGGCCGAACATGGCGGCCCTGACGGCCGGGCACCGATGCTAGGGCGATTCGGCGAAAGCCGGAGCCCGAAGCGAGGTTGCTGCAAACCGGACGAAAAGTAACGAAATAAGAAAAATTATGAAGAAACATGTTGCAGGAACGGATAAATTGCCGTAAGCCGCGAGCGAAACAGCCAAGGGGACCACTATGAAACTCAAGGAATTGAACGAGCAGATCGCCAAGGCCTGCGGCATGGCGCCCAAAGCGGTGGCCGGCGTCCAGGCCGAGACGTTCCGCCTGATCGCGCAGGCTTTGGACAAGGGCGAGCGCGTATTCGTCCCCGATTTCGGCGTCTTCTCGGTCAAGGACGTCGAAGGCGAGGAAGGCCAGCCGGGCAAGAAGATGGTCCGCTTCCGTCAGCGCAGCAGCGACGAGGCGGCCGGCGAAGAGGCCAATGCCGAGGACGACGCCAAGGAAGGCGGCAAGGAACGCAGGAAGCGCGCGAAGAAGGAAGCCGCGGGCGCCTCCGGCGAAGCGGCGCCCGCCGAAGCCGGCGAGTAGCCCTCTCTCCATGATCGTCGTCAGCGAGTATCTGCACGTCGCCGATCGCGCGGCGGAGCTCGGCATCCGCCTCTCGGACGAGATCGCGGTCATGCCCGACAATTTCGCGAACGCTCCCTCGCGAGAGGATTTCGTCCATGGCGCCGGCGCGGCCTCGGTGCGGCTCCTGCTCGAAGGCAAGATCCTCACGCGGATGTCGCACGACGCGCGCCACGCGGCGGCGGGCGCGCAGGAGGATTGGCACGTCACCCTCTTCGCGCCGTCCCGCCTGGCCAGGCTTTCGCCGGACAGGCTGGCCGCCGCGCTGCGCGAGATCTCCGATCATCTCGGCGGGATGGCCAAGGCCTTCCCCCGCCGCAGGATCGCCCTCACCCTCATCGTCGAGCGCGGCAGCGACGGCTCCTGCAAAAGGTTGACTTACGAAGGCGATGTTTCCAGTCTCGGTCCGCTGTTGGACAAAGCGCTCGCGATCGCGGGCGAATGAGACCCGGGAGACCCATGGCACGGCAGGCCCGCGCCCATCCGATCGCGCTCATCTCGGAGCTCGCCGCGGATTTCCGCGAGTCCGAGGACGACCCTGCCCTGTCGCCGAAGGAGCGCGGGCGGCTGGCGCGCTGGCGCAAGCACGCCACCGCGGTGGAGGCCTATGTCCGCCAGCAATCGGGCGAGGCGGCAGCGCCCGCGCTCGACGTCAGCGACACGTCCGGCCTGCCGCCGGAGCTGCTCAAGGAATTGAGCAACGTCGCGGCCGACGAGCTCGAGACCCAGATCTTCGCCGTCATCGGCGCGCTCGGCGGCAGCGCCGATCTCGACCAGCTCCTGATCGGCCTGTTCCGCAAATACGGCGCGGTGCACAAGCGCCGCTTCCTGCAGAACAAGCTGTGGCGGATGGTGCGCAAGGGCGATCTCAAGAAAGCCGACCAGCGTGGCCTCTTCGCGCTCGCCGGCCCCAAGGTCCGCAAGCGCGCGAACAAGCGGCGGAAGTAGGGGCGCCTTTTTCCATTTTCTAAAAAAGATCGTCATCGCCCGGCTTGTCCGGGCGACCCACGGACGTTTTCTCTATGGCGCAGACTGCCGTGGGTCGCCCGCATAGAGCGGGCGATGACGTTTTTGGGGAAAGGAGAGGAGGTTCATGCATCTTACCGCCGTTGCCGGGGTAGAGTTCACCGCCTATTCTTTTTGAGATTGAACGGCTGGGGAATCACATGGGCAACCGGATCCGCTTTGCTTCACGCGCGCGGCGCCTCGTTTCGGCATTGGTGCTGAGCGCCCTTGTCCCGTTCCAGCCGGCGCTCGCGGCCACCGCGGCGCCCATGCCGGCCGCCACGAAGCCGCCCGCCGCGACGGACAAGCCGCAAGCGGCGCCGTGCCAGTCCCGGGGCGGGCTCAGGACGCTGTACTATGCGCGGCGCGGGGTCGCGCGCCACTCGCTGATGGCGACGACGCAGCTGGTGGGCGCGGGCTCGCAGACTCAGATCGTGCTCGCCAACCCGGCGACGGCGGTGCCGGCGACGGACCTCCACTTCCATACCTACTTCGTCGACGAAATGAGCGACCACGATTTCTTCACGCTGCTCAGACAAGACGCGGACAAGGACAGGACCTACGGCGGGCAGGTGATCGAAAGCTCCACCCAGCTCATCGCGGATTCGCTCAGTGACGACCGCAACAAGCCGATCGCCGACAAGCTGCACATCAACAGAGCCGGCAACTATCTCCTTCAGGTAGACGTCCCCGACGGCATCAACAGCGGCTTTCTGAACGTGCAGAAGCGCCTCATCATTTTCGCCTGCGCGAAGGACGGCACCATCGCGATGTGGGCGGACGCCCATCTCGCCGTGAGCTCCTGGAATCTGCCGGTGCTGACCGGGCTGGGCACCATGGCTTTCCTCTATCTGTTCTGCGTCACGGTCGTCTATTTCTCCAGGCGCAAGCTTTCCAAGGAGACGAACGCGCAGAAAGAGAAGAAGCCCGCGACGTACCGCTTCGAGAACCTGCAGGAGTGGTCGTGGTGGCGCTGCCTCAATCCGATTGCGCTGACGTCCGACATCTTCGACCGCGGCAGCCTCGCCAATCTGCAGATCCTGTTCTTCACCATCCTGGTGAGCTACGGCCTCATCTATATCGTCATGCGCACCGGCGAGCTTTCCAGCATCTCCTCCACCGTCGTCGAGCTCCTGGGGATTTCGGCGCTCGGCTCGCTCGGCTCCAACGTCGTGGGCGTCACGCGCAACCGGCTGAGCGTGGAGAACTGGGCGTGGCTGGTGGCGCGCAAGGTGCTTCCACTCAACGATTCCGGCAGAGGAACGCCCAGGTGGAGCGACCTCATCATGTCGGACACCGAGCTCGACCTCTACAAGCTCCAGGCGATGATGTTCACGCTCATCGTCGGGCTGGGCATGATCGTGGGCGGCTTCAGCCTGGCCACGTTCTCCGTTCCGCCCGAGCTTCTGGAGGTGCTCGGCCTCTCGCAGGCGGTGTTCGTCGGCGGCCGGCTGACCAAGCCCGCCTCGATGGGCGACCTCGACGATCTCCTGACCGAGCTGCGCAAGCGCGAGACGGCGTTGCGCAAGGCCGCAGCAGTCCGGATCGACGTCGACAAGAACGGCGATCCTGTCGACGGTCCCCCTGCGGCCAATCCCGTGAAGACCATCAAGGACGCCCAGGCGGTCGTGCCCATCGCGGCGCAGCGCTATCTCGAGACCGCCGAGCAGGTGCGGGTGATGCTCGAATCCATCGCCCACCGCAAAGTCGAGATCAAGTTCATGAAGGAACCGGCGCTCGCGGATGACGCGACCGGCGAAGCGAAGCTCGAGACTCCGGCGAAGAACGACGAGATGAAGGATTGAAGCGGCCCTCGCCGCGACGCGGGAACAGTATACGCCGATCGCTTACTTGCGAATAGCTCGCAGATAGGTGACAAAAGATCCGCGGCAAGCGCGAAACCGGCGCATATCGATGAATACCAGATCATTGCTATGGCCGACCCTGCTCCTTCTCGCGGCGCTTCCGGCCGCCGCGAATGCCGACGATTCCGATATCGAAACCGTGGTGGTGATCGGCAACGCGCCGCTGCCGGGCTCCGGCATCGACGCCGACAAGGTCGCGGGCGAGGTGCAGACGCTCTCCATCCCCGATCTCTCAAACGGCCGCCACACCGACGCGCTGGCGAATTCCGTCGCGCAGGAGTTCTCGAGCGTCAGCCTGAACGACGAGCAGGGAAGCCAGTACCAGCCCGATTTCGTCTATCGCGGCTTCGAGGCGTCGCCGATCTCCGGCATCGCGGAAGGCATCGCGGTCTATCAGAACGGCGTGCGCATGAACGAGTCCTTCGGCGACAACGTCAACTGGGACCTGATCCCGCAATTCGCGGTGCGGTCGCTGACCCTGCAGAGCAACGATCCGGTCTTCGGCCTCAACGCGCTCGGCGGCGCGGTGAGCCTGGACATGAAGAGCGGGCTCGATTTCGATGGTCGCGCGGCGCAGGTCTCCGGCGGCTCGTTCGGCAACGTCACGGGCGACGCGGAATACGGCACGCGGCTCGGCGACGGCTTCGCGCTCTATCTCGGCGTCGGCGGCACGCATGACGACGGCTTCCGCTACCGCTCGCCGACGACGCAGCGCCAGGGATTCGGCGACGTCGCCTATCAGTCCGGCCCGATCGAGCTGCACCTGACGGCTTCCGCCGCGCTCAACGACATCGCGGCGGTGGGACCGACGCCGGTGCAGATGCTGGCGGCCGATCCCAAAGCCGTCTTCACCTTCCCGCAGGCCATCCGCAACGAGATAGAGATGACGCAGCTTCGCGCCACCTGGCGCGCGAGCGAGACGCTGACCTTCAGCGCCAGCACCTACTACCGTCATTTCCTCCAGCACCTGACCGACGGCAACACGACCGATGTCGACTATTGCGAGAACGATCCGGCGCAGCTCTGCCTGGAGGGCGACAACGATTTCCCCGGTGATGCGCTCTACGACAGTCACGGCAATCCGGTGCCTGCCAGCGTGCTGCCCGACGGGGCTACGCCCGGCGAGACCGACTTCACGCGCACCAACGCGAACAGCTATGGCGTCGCCGCGCAGATGACGCTGTCCGAGCCCCTGCTCGGCCACGCGAACAATTTCGTCTTCGGCGTTTCGCTCGACCGCGGCACGACGAACTACACCGCGTTCGGCGAGCTCGGCGCGCTTCAGGACGATCTCGAGGTCCGGACCGTCGGCGTCATCATCGACCAGGCGCTGAGCCCGACCGCACAGCCGCCGATCGAGGAGCCGGTGAACGTCGACGGCACCAACACCTATACCGGCATCTACGCCGTCGACGTGTTCGACATCATGCCGCGCCTGTCATGGACCTTGAGCGGCCGCCTCAACCTCGCCGACATCCGCCTGCAGGACAATCTCGGCACCGCGCTCGACGGCGACCACGGCTTCTCGCATTTCAATCCGGGTACCGGCCTCGCCTATAAAGTCACCGGCACGCTGACGGCCTATGTAGGCTATTCGCAGTCCAACCGCGCGCCGACGGCGGGTGAGCTGTCCTGCGCCGATCCCAACTCGCCCTGCCTGCTCGACGCATTCCTGGTATCGGACCCTTCGTTGAAGCAGGTCGTGTCGAACAACATCGAGGCGGGGTTGCGCGGCCGCTTCGGACTCGAATTGCTGCCGGGCGCGTTCGTGTGGAACGCGAGCGTCTACCGCACCGACGCGACCAACGACATCATGCTGCTCGCGACCGGCGTCAACGGTTTCGGCTTCTTCCAGAACGCCGGCACGACGCGGCACCAGGGCTTCGATGCGCATCTGGGCTATCGCGACGCGCGCTGGACGGTCAATGCGGGCTATTCCTACCTCGACGCGACGTTCCGCACCGCGCAGGAGTTGTCGTCAGACAGCCCCGCCGCGAACGACGACGGCGTGATCTTCGTCCATCCGGGCGACCGCATCCCGATGAACCCGGCGAACCGCCTCACCTTCTCGGCCGAGTTCGCCGCGACCAAGGAGTGGACCGTCGGCGCGGAGCTGCGCGCGCAGAGCGGGCAATACCTCGTCGGCGACGAGTCCAACCAGGAGCCGAAGCTTCCCGGCTTCGCGACCGTCGATCTGCACAGCTCCTGCAAGCTCGGCTCGCATCTCGAGCTGTTCGGCGAGATCGATAATCTCTTCGACAAGCGCTACTACACCTACGGCGCGTTCACCGAGCTGGACGGGTTGCCGGACAATTTCGACCTGACCAACCCGCGCACCTACAGCCCCGCGCCGGGGCGCCTGTTCTTCATCGGGTTGCGGGTGCAGGCTGAGTAGAGGCCCTATTTGTCATTCCCGGCCGAGCGATGCCAACGGCATCGCGAGGGGAAGGGAACCCAGGCGGATAGACCGGACCTGATCTGTCCACCTGGGTCGTGCGCACGCTGTCGCTACGCACTCCCTCGCATCGACGCTATGCGCCGATGCTCGCCGGGGATGACAGTGGTGTTGACTACAGCAGCCTTCCATCCGCGAGCGTGTCGGCGAGGATCTGCACGCCGACGGGTGCGGCGACGACCTGGACCGCGTGTTTCTTGGCGGCGTGGGGGTCGAGCAGGCTTCTCATCCAGTTCCGGAAGCGGCGCAGCGCGTGCGGCCGGTCGATCACGACATAGACCTTGCGCACGTCTTCCTTGATCTCCCACACGCCGCTCGTGTTGCGCGGGAACCAGACCGTGTCGCCGGCCTTGATCTCGATCGGCTCGCCCGCGTCGGGAATGAACGTCGCGCTGCCGGAGAGGAAATGCGCGAACTCTTCCTGCATGATGGTGCGCTGCCAGCGGCCCGGCGAGCATTCCCAGATGCCCATGCAATCGACGCCGTTGGACTCGTCGATGTATTTGCGCCCGATCAGGCGCGACACGGGCTCGCTCAAAGGCTTCTTGACGGGCCCGAGCTCGTCGAGCTCCTCGCCGCGCATCTTGGCCGCTTGGGAAATATGAATGACCATCGGAACCGCGCAGGATGTTTCGATGAAAGCGGTCACACCGCGTTCCGGCTCATTACAATTTGGACACATTGATATTGTCTTAACGATACCTTCCTCAATTGCAGATCGGCGTGAAGAAAGTCGGCGAGCCTTCGATATAGCGAACGGACGCGCTCAGTGCAGGTGCCCGGCCTGCGCCCTGGCGAACCGCGCAATGAGACGCTTCAAGCCGGGATCGGACACCCGCGCCAATGCTTCGTCCACGGAGCACCAGCAGGTCTCGCGTACCGCCTTCTCGGGCCAGGTGCGGCGCTGGCGCTCCACTTCGAGGGCGAACACCGCCACGCGGCACGAGATCGTCTCGCCGGTCTTGCGGCGCTTGAGGTAGCTGAAGGAGCCTACGGGCCGCAGAGCCGTGGTTCCGACCACGCCCGCTTCTTCCAGCGCTTCCTGGGCGGCGCTTTCGCTCGGCGAACGGCCTTCGAGCGGCCAGCCCTTCGGCACGACCCAGCGCTTGGTGGACAAGGTCGTGATGAGGAGGATCTCGAGATGGTCGTCGGCCCAGCGCCACGGCAGGGCCGCATACTGGCTCCCGATCTCGGACTTTACGCCGCTTACGCTACCGACCACGTACACAGCCCCTTCTACTTACGCAACCAGCCGCCCTGTCCATTCCGCTAGCACGAAGAACCCGGCGCCGACAGCGGCGGCTGCGGGCATGGTTATCACCCATGCGATAAGAATGTCTTGCGCCACGCCCCAGCGGACGGCTGACGCCCGCTTGGCCGCACCGACTCCCACGATCGCGCCCGTGATCGTCTGCGTCGTGGAGACCGGCACGCCCAGATACGTCGCCATGAACAGCGTGATCGAGCCCGCCGTCTCCGCGCAGACGCCCTGCATGGGCGTGAGCCGCGTGATTCGCGAGCCCATGGTACGCACAATCTTCCAGCCGCCAAAGAGCGTGCCGAGCGCCATGGCGGCGTTGCAGGTGATCACGACCCAGATCGGGATGTGGAAGGCGCCCGGCAATCGTCCGTGTGCGGCCAAAAGGGCGGCGATGATGCCCATGGTCTTCTGCGCGTCGTTGCCGCCATGGCCGAGCGAGTAGAGCGAGGCCGAGACGAACTGCACCTTGCGGAAGATGCCGTCCACCTGGGCCGGAGCGGCGCGCACGAACGCCCAGGACACGGCGAGGACGAGGAACAGCGCGATCGCGAGCCCCGTGACCGGCGACAGCACGATGGCCGCCGCCGTCTTTCCGACGCCGCTCCACACGATGGCGCCGAAGCCCGCATGGGCGACGCCCGCGCCGATAAGCCCGCCGATGAGCGCGTGCGAGCTGCTGGTCGGGATGCCGAGATAGCCGGCGGCGACGTTCCAGGAGATCGCGCCCATGAGGGCCCCGAAAATCACGGAGTCCGAAATGGCGTCGGGCGAGATGATGCCGCGTCCCACCGTGCTCGCCACATGCAGCCCGAAGACGAGGAAGGCGATGAAATTGAAGAACGCCGCCCAGGCGACCGCATAGCGCGGCGCCAGCACGCGGGTGGAGACGATGGTGGCGATGGAGTTCGCCGCGTCGTTGCGCCCGTTCAGGAAATCGAAGACGAGCGCGACTGCGATCAGGAAGACGAGAAGGGCGAGCACCTGGGTCAGACCTGCTCGATGACGATGCCGCTGATGCGGTTCGCCACGTCCTCGAAGCGGTCCATGACCTTTTCGAGATGGTCGTATATCTCGACCCCGACGATGTAGGCCATCGCGTTGCCGTCGCGATGCTGCTGGAACAGCGCCTTGATGCCGTTGTCGTTCAAGGTGTCGGCGTCGTCCTCGAGCCGCACCATCTCTTCCGTGATCGCATTGAGGCGCGTCGCGTTCTCGCGCAGCGCGCCCAGGAGGCTCACGGCCTCGACGGTCAGTTTCGCCGCCTTGACGATGTGATCGCCCATCCAGGCCATCTGGGGTTCGAGCGTGGTGACCTCGAACAGCAGCACGGCCTTGGCCGTCTTCTGCATCTGGTCGATCGTGTCGTCGAGCGTGTTGATGAGATCCTTGATGTCGCTCCGGTCGAAGGGCGTGATGAAGGTGCGCCGGACGAGAAGCAGCACTTCGCGCGCGACGGCGTCGGCCTGGCTCTCGAACGCCATCACCTTCTGCGCCGCGGCGGGGGCGCCCGGTCCCCCTTTCAAGAGCTCCTGAAGCGCCTCGGCCCCCTCGACGAGGATGTCGGCATGGCGTGAAAACAGCTCAAAAAACCTGTCTTCGCGCGGCATGAGCGCCTGGAACCAGCGAAACATGAAGAGCACCTTGGTGAGAGAGCGAGACGTGAACTATTTATGACA